>ERZ772818.447-NODE-447-length-43488-cov-8.761472_pt1 | contig 43488 bp, 39 predicted proteins | sample MGYA00580837_ERZ772818 | MGnify/ENA primary metagenome ERZ772818 (study PRJEB29015, sample SAMEA2737671) | human gut metagenome | biome: human gut; feature: human-associated habitat; material: faeces | place: China | collected 2012 ...
AATTCTGTAAGAATTTCATCATTAATTCATAATTCTTAATTCATAATTCATCATTATCTAAGTTCATCATTCATCATTTACTAAGTTCATCATTATCTAAGTTCATCATTTACTAAGTTCATAATTATTTAAAGTTTTTCCCTTGCCAGATGTCTCTATCTACAAGCGCTTTATCAATGGCATTTAAGACTTCCCATTTCTTTAAACTCCACATTGGTCCAATAAGCGTTGCCCTTGGAGCATCACCTGTAAGTCTATGTACAACCATTTCCTCTGGAATCATTGATATTCCCTGGCATATCAAATCAATATAATCTTCTTCACTTAATAATTCAAATTCTCCATTATAATATTGTTCTGCCATCTTTGTGTTCTTCATTAAATGTAGCAAGTGGAACTTGATTCCTTGTGCACCACTATGAGCAATATAATCTATTGTCCTAAGCATGTCTTCTTTTGTTTCTCCTGGAAGTCCAAATATAGAGTGTACAACAACTTCTATCCCTCTATCCTGCAGTTTCTTTATGCCTTCTTTAAATACTTCAAATTTATATCCTCTATTAAAGTTTTCTGCAGTTTTATCATTAATAGTCTGTAGTCCTAGTTCTACCCATAAGTAAACCTTCTTGCTCATTTCTTCTAATAGGTCTAGTACATCATCACCTAAGCAATCTGGTCTTGTTGCTATAGATAAAGCAACAACATTTTCTTCTGCTATAGCTTGATTATATTTATCTCTTAATTCTTCTATAGGTGCATATGTGTTAGTGTACGCTTGAAAATATGCTATGTACTTTCCCTTATTCCATTTTTTCTCCATGACTTTTTTTCTATCATCAAATTGCTCTGTTATAGTTAAAATTCTACTTCCTGCAAAATCTCCTGAACCATGCGAACTACAAAAAGTACAGCCTCCTTTAGCTACTTTTCCATCTCTATTAGGACATGTAAATCCTCCATCTAAAGGAATCTTATAAATTTTTTCGCCATATTTATTTCTTAAAAAATAATTTAAGCTATGATATCTCTTTCCATTCCAGTCTTTCATATATATCAACCTTTCGCCAAATCTAAAAGTTATAAGTAAAAGGAAATGATAAAGTTCCCTTTATTCATTTCCTTGTTTAATAATTATAAATTACTTCTTAACATATTACAATTTCTTAATCTCATAACTTTTAATATCAAAAGAATATTGTCCTTCTTTTTCATCAGCATTTCCTGTGGAATTTACTTTGCTCACATTAAAAATAAATTCTTCTGCATTAAAGCCCAATTCGTCAATATTATATTCAGCTTCATTAAATTCTTCATTTATTGCCTTGCTTATGATATCTCCTTCATTGGCATTATATATATTAACCCTTCTCACTCCATTGCCTTTGCTATAAGCAACAGCTAAAGAATCTTCTTTCTTTGAAAATATAAAATTATTAATTTGACAGTCTTTCAATAAATCAAGTGAAACTATTTTTTTAGCTATTGGCTTTTCAAATAATTCTTCTAGCTGAGACATAGTATTTTCTCCATTACCATCACTAGCAGCTGAATTATCTCCCACAAATGTTGTTATACTATCCTCAATATTAGCTACACATATATATACCTGCTCTTGCCCTTTCGTAGATATGGCAACTTTTTTTCCTGTAAAGCTTAATCCTACCTTGCCAAAAGCTTCATTAGGAACTTTTGCTTTATATAGCATTATATCATTTTCACTTACATATGTATCTTTAGGAACGCTATTTAAAGACATTACTAAGTTACTATTGCTTCCTTCCTCTTCTAAGATTCTTAAATATTTTCCATCTACAAAAAGTTCTTTTTTAGATTGAGACTTAACTCCATTTATTAAATATTGATCTTCAATCTTTTCAACTTTAATAGTTAAGCTTTCTAAATCACTTTTAGGTTCTGTTGAGGAAGTTCTTATTATATTGTAAATATAATATGCAAAATTATTTCCTTCAATGGACTTTTCCTTATCAAATGAGCTAATTTTTGATATTCCTTCACCAATATTTACATTTCCTTTTAATAACTCATCAGTACATAATTTATTTGCACCGTCAATATTTCCATTTTTAATATTAAATAAATAGTCCTTACTTATATTTAATGCTTTTTCATTATCAAATAAATCTACTTTAACTTCTGCATTTTCCGTTTTTTCACAAGCCGTAAAATTAAATAAACTAAATAATAACATACATAAACTAATGGCTCTTTTATTCTTCACTGATAATTCCTCCTTGAAAATATTATGCTTTGGCTTAATTATATTTTTTCATATAAAAATATAGCTTATTCATAAATATTAAATAAAGAATAAATATACTGTAATCTTTATATACTTAATTGAGGGAAAATTAGATAATATTTTAATAGCTGGAGTGATATTATTGAAAAAAGACATATATAAGATGTTTCAAATTGCCTTTGTTTTTATTGGGACAATTGTTGGCGCTGGACTTGCTTCAGGCAAAGAAATTACAGAATTTTTTACTTCCTATGGTTTAGTAAGCTTTATTGGAATTATTTTTTGTGGAGCTTTTTATATAATTATGGGGACCATTATATCAAAAATAAGTATTAGATATGAACTTAATTCTTATAGTGATGTAATTAAAGTAATAAGCCCAAATATCCTTGGAAAATTTACTGGTGCCATTACTACCATTTACTTAATTTCCAGTGCCTCTATTATTTTAGCTGGCAGTGGAGCACTTATTAATCAATTTTTTGGTATTCCTAAAATAATCGGAACTCTAATAATGATTGCCTTAGCTTCTTTCTTTCTTCTTCGAGGAACCGATGGACTTATTGAGGTAAATTCATTTATTGTTCCTGCCTTACTTAGTACTATTACTTTAATATTCATATTATATATTATATTTTGTGGTGATAATCTCAGCATAAGTTATATTTCTCAATTTACTCCTCCTAAAAAAGGAGTCTTAATATCCACAATCCTTTATGCTGGATATAACACGCTTTGCTGTTCTGGCGTATTAGTACCTCTAAGCAATGAAACTCGTAAATCTAAAATTATGGTATCTGGTATCGCTATTGGTGCCATTGGCCTAACTGTTTTATCTACTATAATAAATATTTTATTATTAATAAATCAACCATATATCTATAAATATGAAATACCTCTTCTTTTATGTGCCCAAAGATTTGGTAATATAATTCAGGCACTGCTTTTAATTATAATTTGGCTTGAAATGTTTTCTACTGAGGTATCAGATGTTTATTCTATCAGCAAAACTTTAGAGCAGGCCTTTAAGATACCTTTTAAAAAAGGAATATTTATTGTCCTAGCTTTTGCCCTTCCAATATCTCAAATAGGATTTTCCAACCTTATCACCACCCTTTATCCTATGTTTGGTATACTCAGCCTTATTTTTATAACCCAATGCATCTACTTCTTTTACAAAAACAAAGAAAAGCTTAGCTAAAGCTAAGCTTTTCTAATTATGAATTATGAGTGATGAATGATGAATGGAGGAATAAACTGACTTACATCAGTTTAGAAAATATATATTTATCAGAAACTCTTAACGAAATTTACTATTCCCGGAACCTTTCTAATCGAAGTACTCAAAGGTCGGTACATTAGGATCATTTATCATGTCTCTTGAAACTGGTGGCCTAAATATTCTCTTATTTCCTTTTCTTCTATCCTTGAGTTCTGCAATTTTAGAAACACCTACATAAATATCAGATATCCTATACCATGTTGCATAATCTACTATACCTGTTTGTGGAAGATTAAAGACCTGTTGAAATACTTTTACAGCTTCCTGAGTTGTATTTCCATAAACTCCATCTACAGCTACCTTGGGTATTAATGGATAATTCCTTGCTATCCTATTAAGCTGTTCTTGAATTGTACTAACTTCATCGCCTGTTGAACCAACAATAAGATCATATCCTGGATATGATGCAGGACTTCCAGTAACTTCTTCTGCTGTAACAAGCTCAATATCTGTACCATAAAAATGAGTTAGTATTTCATATGGAGTCTTTCCTTGATCACCAAGATATTTACTTCCCCATTGAGTCATCCATTCTGGGCACTGAACATTTTTCCCATCACAATATTGAGTTAAAAGCGGTTGCTTCCTACCATATCGTCTTATATAAGTAGAAAAAATATCATCTACTATAGCACTTATATTGTCATATATATTTCTTCCATAATTAAAAGCATGATCATATGCTGTTGAATTAGTTATTTGATAATTTTTCCCTTTTCCACGATACCATTCTGTATAAATCCTATTTAGGGTAAATGAAATTATAGCATAAACATTTGCTCTAATTGTAGATTCTGGCCATGTAGAATATATTTCACATGAAGCAACATTCTTAATATAGTCTTTATAAAGCACTGTAACATTTGAAGCTGATGTATTGTTAGGTGAGCCTTGATGTACTGTAATAAATTCTGGTATCACTGGTTTAGCTAAAACAACTCCACTTGTTGGAGCTGGCAAAGGTTTGTCTACCTCTTCAGGAATTTTTGCCGGATAATTTCCATTTAATGTATTAGGCTGAATATTTATTATATCTGCCCTTGAACCAACTTTTCTTGATGATTCTATTAGAAAGCATTGTTGTATTGCTATCTGTGTTGGGAATATCTGAATTCCATTAACCACTAAACTTTGAAACCCTTCTCTTTCTATTCTTAAATCATAAAGGCTATATGGAATTTTTCCTATGGGTTGTTGTGAATATTCAAAAGGAGGAGCTTCTAATGCTATTACTTGAGACTCTCCAGATGAATTAGTAGTAAGATCTATTGTTCGTCCTTCACCTCCTTGTCCTTCTGCTGGTGTTAAAGTTGCCCTTATTTTATCTATTGGTACATAACTATCATTTACAAAACATTGAACCTTTAATCCACCTTGCTCTGCCATATATTACTCCTTAATATATTAATCCATTATATTAATATGCTTTTTTTCAATTAATAGTTCTATTATGTCTGTATTTTGGCATCCTAATAAACAAGTTATTAACTCTATATTCTTCATAATCTTCATCAGATCTAGGACTATAAGTCTCCCTTATCCTATCAAATACTCCTTGCATGTCAAACATTCCATATCCCCATTCCTTATTAGGATAAACATCACCTGGTCTTCCTTTAGCACCACTTATGATATAAGACTTTATTTGAGCTGCATATATATCAGGATAGTTTTTATCAACAACTGCCCATTGAAGAATAAGAGCACAACAGCCTGCAACCACAGCTCCTGCAACAGAGGATCCACTAATTACAGCCGTTCCACCACCTGGATTAGTAACTATTGCATTAAATCCTCCTGCTGCTATATCTGGCTTTATCATCCCGTATCTTGTATAACCTCTTCCCGATTCAGATATAACTGAATTATCATCTTGATTATAATATGCCACTGAAATTGCTCCACTTGATGTACTGGATAATGTAAGTGTAGTATATCCAACGGAATTTAAAAACTTAGTTTCACTATCCAAAAGCTCCCTTTGTGGTATCCAAGCATAATATTTGCCGTCCACTATAGATTGACCAGTTAATCTAAATTTCCAAATTCCTGCTTTTAAATTATAAGCTCTTATAAAAATAAGAGAATCTCCCGTTGACAATTCAGGTGAAGTAAAATTAACTATCATTTCCGTTCCTTCGTATAAGAACTTAATTCTTTCATTATTTGTATTTTTAGCTTCTAAATTATCTATCACTTCTCCTGAAGGAGAAACTATAGAAAGCTTCACCCTATTAGGCTTATTTACCCATATTTCTATTGGTAAATTCTTTTGCTTTTCACCAACTCTTATTTCTATATCTTTTATATAACCAGAACTTTCTATTATCCCTTCAGTATGAGTATCTGTATTTCCTTGATTCCCTGTAGGAACAACAACTACAGTCCCAGATTGTGCTGAGTAATTATTTATAGATTGTTCAACAATCCCATTTCCTGTATGTGAACCCATATTACTTCCAAGAGGCTCAAACACAACTACTGGACGCTTTAATTCTCTGGCAACAGCAATTATATATCTTAATGCTAATAATGCACTCCATGGAGTATATGAAGGCACATCTGTCTTATCAATAACAGCTGCATCAAGCTCCACTTTAGTTGCTCTAGATAATTTAACAATAACAAATTGACAATCTGGAGCAGCTCCCTTTAAATCCGGATTTATTCCTCTTCCTCCAATAATTCCAGCTAACCTAGTTCCATGACCTATATCGTCTTTAGAAGGAACTATACTATAAGGATCTCCTCCTGAAGTTTGTAAACTTATTGCTTGATTTATTTGATCCTCAGTATATTCTGTTCCATATTTTAGGTTATATATATCCTTATCTCCTTGTATAGTTTGATCCCATATTCTTACTATCCTTGTTGTATCATCTTCTCTTTGAAATTCTTTATTAAGATAATCTATTCCTGTATCTATTATTCCTACTAATACACCTCTTCCATTAAGTCTTAAATAAGGATTATTATTAAATACTGGTGCTCCACTGGCTTCCAATGGAGATATGGTATTTAATGTTAATATTGTTGAAACCTCAATATTAACTATTCTTAAAACAATATTACTTATTTCATTAATTTTATTAGCTGGTGTTATTATGACAGCAAAATTTGATGATATCATAACTCCCGAAACACCAGGTATTTTTAATACATCATTAAGATTGCTTTCTCCTGTGACTTCTACTAAAAGGAATACATTTTCTGGGCTAGTTGTATCATACTTAACATCTATACTTGATGTCCCCATATCAAGATTATTATTTTGTCTTTTTTCAATATTAATATCTCTAAAGCCTACTCCTAATGTTTGTGATAATATATTAAAGCTATCTCTTAAGCAAAGTTCACCATATCCCCAGGATGGATCTGGATAGCTTATATCTCTTCTGCCTTTTTTAGAACCTAGTATTAAAAAATATTTCAATCTTTCTCCATATAAATAGAGATCATTTCTATTTACTATACCCCATTGCATCATAAGTGCAGCAGCTCCTGTAACTTGTGGTGTTGCCATAGATGTACCTGTCTTTTTATCAAAACTTCTATTAGGAATAGCTGAATAAATCCCTTCTCCTGGTGCAACTATATCTGGCTTTATATATTGACCTTCAAATATCTGTCCTCTTCCGGTAAATGGTGATATAGTATCTACTAAATAATTATAACTACCAACAGATATTACATTTCTTACTGTAGCAGGAATTCCTAAAGTATTGTAAACAACTGGATTTACGAATTTAGTGTTAATATTTAAACCTTCTGAAATAGGCAACCACATATCAAAGGTTCCATCATAATTATTTAATTTTCTTAAACTTATTTTCCATTGACCTGGTGTTATATATTCATTAATTCCACTTATTATAATTCCAATATCACCACTTACATCAAATGGCTTAGGACCAGTTAAATATATGGAATATCTAGAATTACCAATTGTTCCTTCTTGAAACCCTTCTTTTACTGCTATTTCTCCAGTAGTACCTCCACTAGGAGAAATTAGCTCTATGCTCAATGAGGGTAATATTGATTTATATAAATTTACTACAACTGTAGCTTCATCTGATGAAACATTAAAATATATGTCATTTATTCCTTCTAAATTTCCTCCTACATGATGTGCTGCTTCACCTTCATTTCCTGCTGCAATAACAATGGTTACTCGCTCTAAAGTTGAAACTGTGGAAATATATTGTTCTAGAAGACTACTACCATTATGAGCTCCATCATTTGTGCTTAAACTTATATTAATGGCCAATGGCATATTAAGCTCTTTACTTTTATCTATAAGAAATTTTATTCCTTTCATTATCTCAGTACTTAAAGTAAATAATCCTCTAGCCACTTTTACCATTATTATTGAGCTTTCAGGTGCAACTCCATAATATTTAGATGAAATATTTCCACCTGCACAAGCAATTCCTGCTACATGAGTACCATGGCCTACATCATCTCTAGATGGTACAATATCATAGGGATTTTCAGTATTCAAAGCTTCATTTATCTGTGCTTTACTATACACTGCTCCACCCAAACTTAAATCATATATATACTCTATTCGAGTAGTACCATCTGCGTTTATAAAAGCAGGATGGGTATAATCAATTCCTGTATCAAGAAATCCCACAATGGTTCCTTTTCCATTTAATCCATTAACTTTTGATATTTGTGTTATACAGCTAGCCCTATTACTTTCAAAATCTGTTGTGTATAAATTTTTAGGAAATTCAATGTATTGTATTGTAGGAACTAGTGCTAAATCAATTATTTTATCCACAGGTATTGTTACAATCCCAAAGTTATACCCTAGATTTAAGTATTTTCCCCCTAAGTTATCCACAGTTTGTGAAATGTTATCCACATTATCCCCAGAAATAATCACAACCTCTATTTCTTTTTCAGTTTCACCTGAAAGATATGCACTAGAAATATTTAATTTACTAAGGACTTCCTTTGGAAGACCCTTTAATAATCCTAAATTTGTTTCTATATCTAACACCTCATTATATTGGTTTATAACAATATATGTTTTTAGCATAAAAAAAAGTGCCTTTCGGCACTTCTTATAATTTTATTTCTATTCTTTCTAATTTAGCTAAGACTTCTATCTCTTTTACTTCTGCAGTTTCAGTCATAAGAGCTCCCCCGTTGCTTACTAACAGAACTTTTGAATTTCCAAGGCTCTTAATCTGTCTTATTTTTCTTTTACCTTTATACTCAACTAAAAAGAATCCATTATTACTTATTTCTTTTACTAAATGAGCAAAAGCCAAATCTCCTGGCATCATTCTAAAACCAGACATTTCACTATCTTCAATTTCTATATATAAAACTTTATCTTGTGGAAAACCTTCTATTTTATTAGAATGTACTGGCAGCTCTCTTCTTCCTTTTACTGCATTTAAACCATAACCATATACAGGTACATTTTTTAAAACTGAAGAAAAAGCATCATTCCAAAGTTCATTTACTTCTATTTTAGCAGGCTTTTTGCTAAAAGTTTCATTTTTTCTTTCTTCCATTAAAGCTTCATCTGTAACTACCATGCTTACATCATTTAAATCAACTTTTAATATTTTAGCAGCTCTATCAATAAAAGATTCTTGAACTACCTTTCTTCCCATTTCAACTTCGTTTATATATTTTTCTGCTACACCTAGCTTTTTAGCTAAGGCCTTTTGAGTCATGCCAGATTTTAATCTTGCCTCTTTAATCTTTTCCCCTACTCTACTCATATTCTTATCTCCTACCCTTAGACATAGTTTCTCTTTCTAAAACAAGATGATTAACTAGATAATTTACAGTCCAATTTATTGATATTGGAGTTACCATTGCTAATATTCCTCCAGTAACTATCTTTCTTGTTGTAGAAATCATATTTTTCATTTCTCTTTGCGCAAAATTATTGAATAAAATAACTTTTTCTTCTGGACTATTTTCACTTACTGTTTCTATCTCTAATCCTTCAATTATGTTTTTAACTGTCATACTAGTCATTTCTTTTGTAATTTCAATTACCTTAAAAGGAAGCCTTTTAAGCTTTTGTAATTCTTCATCATTAAGATTATAAACTAATATGCATTTTTTATTATTTAACATTTTTTTCTCCTATTTATCATGTATAAGATTATAAGTTAAGAATGATGAATTAATCTAACTCATCATTCTTATCTATATTATTAATCTTCAATTATAGTTGGTGCATCATATTTTTCACCAAAAGTATCCACTGTAACTTTCTTCATTACTTGATCTTCATATGGCTTATCATTGTAATCAGTCTTAGTTGAAACTATCTTATCAGCTACTTCCATTCCTTCTATAACTTTACCAAAAGAAGCATATTGATCATCTAAATGTGGTGCATCTGCTACCATTATAAAGAATTGGCTTCCTGCTGAATCTGGAATCATAGTTCTTGCCATTGAAAGAACGCCTCTTTTATGTTTTAATTCATTTTTAAATCCATTTCTTGAGAATTCACCTTTAATGCTGTAGCCTGGACCTCCCATTCCTGTTCCTTCTGGACATCCACCTTGAATCATGAATCCAGGTATTACTCTATGGAACATAACTCCATCATAAAATCCTCTATCAATTAAATCTATAAAATTTCTAACTGTATTTGGAGCTATTTCAGGATATAATTCAGCTTTAATAACTCCTCCGTTTTCCATTTCTATTGTAACTATTGGGTTCTTCATAAAAAGTTCCTCTCTTTCATTTATTTATAGTTTATTATTATCATATTTATCCATAGTAATTCAAGATTAATTGCTTATTTTATAAAAATATTTTAACCTTTTGTATTTTTCCATAAAAAAAAGATAAAGTTCATTTCTATAATCAACCTTATCTTATATATCCGTTCTTTTCTTTTATTATACTTATCCTAAATGCTCTTATATATTTATTTATTTTTATCTTCATTAAAAAGTAGTTCCTAACACTACTCTTGAAAAATCTCTAGTGTTTGATAAATTTTTAACATCTACTTGCTTAGAAATATACTTTCTTCCACACTTTTCAATTAAATCGCTTAATAAGCAGTTAAGAAAAGTTGTTGGTATTCTATTAAAACCTTCAAAATCTAATTGTATTCCATCTTCTAAATTATTTTTTATTATTTCTCTTAATAATATTGCATCTTCTATATTACATTCTCTTCCTAGTATTTCTCTTACTTTTACGTTCTTTTTCATATTTAACATCCCCTGAATAATTTTTAAATTTTCTGAAAATTCTCTCTATATTTATATAATATTATCCTTTCATACATTTGTCAAGCTTTTAACAAACTTTTTTTTGTAAAATAAAAAAGAATCATTATAAACGATTCTTTTACATTTCTATCAGCTTCCAGCTTAAATCTATTAACTCTTGTTTATTAGATGAATTTATCATTTCAATAGTCCCTTTTTCCTTGCTATCATTTAATAAATCCTTTTCTTTTAATCTCCTCATCAACTCTCTAGCTGTACCTAAACTGCCATCAATAATATCTACATCTTGTCCTACCACTTTTTCTATAGCATTTTTTACAAAAGGATAATGAGTACATCCTAATACTATAGAACTTATTTTACTATCCATAAATGGTTTTAGTTTTTCTCTTAAATAATCATCTAATTCATCGCCTTCTAAGATTCCTTGCTCTACATATTCCATCAAACCTCCACATGGCACAGGTTCTATTTCTCTCTTATCTCTATACCTATCTAAAAGTTTATGAAATTTAGCTTCCTTTAAAGTCATTGGCGTTGCCATAACTAATATCTTACCATCTTTACTATTATTAACTGCTGGCTTTAATGCCGGTTCTATTCCTACTATTGGAAGATTTGGATACTTAATTCTTAGTTCTGCTACAGCTGCACTAGTTGCTGTATTACAAGCAACCATTATGCCTTTAACACCTCTACTTAATAGATATTCTACTACATCAAAAGTTAGCTTTTTAACTTGCTCTACACTTTTAACTCCATATGGAGCATTCTTTGAATCACCAAAAAATATAAAATTTTCATTAGGCATTATCTTTATTGCTTCTCTTAAAACGCTTAATCCACCAAGCCCAGAATCTAATACTCCTATAGCTTCATATTTTTTATCCATAATAATCTCACTCCAATTTATATCTTCTATATAAATATTATTTTTACTTTACATATATAGTATATCTCATATTATCTTATTAGTAAAAATATATGATTATAGTAATATAAATTCTATCAAATTACATCCATGATGGTAAATATACCTGCTCTACACTTGCCATTTGAGTCTTTATTATATTTTCTCTTCTTCTCTTATTTCTGCTTACTAATTCTTCCGCTTCACTTAATGTCTTTGCTTTAAAAACTATTGACCAACCATCTTTGTCACATTTTCCTGCACACATTACATACTTATCATTATTTCTATTTCCACCAGTGGCTCTATCATATACAAAGCTTTTTAATTCACCTATATTTTTATAATTTAACTTAACAAATATCTCATTATTCATATATATAACCGCCTTCCGAACAAACGTTCTTTATGCTATTATAATAACAGAACAACCGTTCTTGGTCAATTACATTTTTCATATTTATTCCTATTTTTTCAACAAAACATATCCATTTACCCCTTGAAAACCCATTAAAATTATGAATTAACGCTTCGCTAATGATGAACTTAGTTAATGATGAATTATGAGTGATGAATGATGAATTTAGGAATAAACTCACAGAGTTTAAAAAAATATAATTTTCAGAAATTCTGTAAGAATTTCATCATTAATTCATAATTCTTAATTCATCATTCATCATTAAAAAAGTGGGGCTTTGCCCCACTTTTCTCTACTCTGCCATATTAAATACTTCTGAGTCTTTGTTTTCAATTTCTTCAACTTTTACTTCTGCAATAGCTCTTAAAGTATCTAGTGCTGTAATTACTCCTATATTTCTTTCAACAGCTGCTCTTCTTATTAAGAAACCATCTCTCTTAGAATCATTTCCTTTAGTAGGTGTATTAACTACTAAGTCCACTTCCTTATTCTTAACTACATCAAGAATATTTGGTTCTGTTTCATGAAGTTTTCTAACTTGTTCTACTTCTATACCTGCTTCTTTTAATAGCTTACTAGTTCCTTCTGTAGCAACGAACTTATATCCAGCCTTAGCTAATTCTTTTGCTATTGGTAAGAACTCAGCTTTATCATGCTTATTGATTGTTGCAAGTATCTTTCCTTTTTTCTTTGAAGGATACATATTAGCTGCAACAAATCCTTTATATAAAGCTTCTTTTACATTTCTACCAACACCTAAAACTTCTCCTGTAGATTTCATTTCTGGCCCTAAAGATACTTCAACCTTAGGAAGCTTTTGTGTTGAGAATACTGGTACTTTTACTGATACTAGGTCTGGTTCTGGATATACATCTACTCCATATCCTAAATTAACTAATTTTTCTCCTAACATTACTTTTGTTGCTATATCAACAATTGGTACTCCACTAACCTTACTTATATATGGTACTGTTCTTGAAGCTCTTGGATTAACTTCTATTACATATAGCTTTCCATCAAACTCTATAAACTGGATATTGATCATACCTTTTATACCAATTGCTAAAGCAAGCTTCTTAGTATAATCTAAAACATCAGCCTTAATCTTATCATCTATATTTTGACTTGGATACATTGTTACAGAATCTCCTGAATGGACTCCTGCTCTTTCTAAATGTTCCATTATACCTGGAATTAATATGTTTTCGCCATCTGATATAGCATCTACTTCTATTTCTCTACCCATTAAGTATTTATCTATTAGAATAGGATTCTTCTTATCCTTCATAAATGCATTTTTTAAGTAGTATGTTAATTCTTCTTCATCATGAGTTATTTCCATACCTTGTCCACCTAATACATATGAAGGTCTAACAAGTACTGGGAATCCAAGTCTTCTTGCCTCTTCAATACCTTCTTCTAAAGTCCATACACCTTTTCCCTTAGGTCTTGCTATATCAAACTTTTCAAGTAATTCTTCAAACTTCTCTCTATCTTCAGCCATATCAATTTGATCAGCTGTAGTTCCTAAAGTCTTAATACCCTTTTCTTTTAAGAAGTTAGCTAACTTTATAGCTGTTTGCCCACCAAATTGAAGTATTACTCCATCTGGATTTTCTTTTTCAATTATATTTAATACATCTTCTTCAGTTAAAGGCTCAAAGTATAACTTATCTGAAATATTAAAGTCTGTACTTACTGTTTCAGGATTGTTATTTACAATTATAGTTTCGATGCCCATTTTCTTAAGAGCCATTACACAATGTACTGATGCATAATCAAATTCAATACCTTGTCCTATTCTTATTGGTCCTGAACCAATTACAATTACCTTCTTCTTATCTGAAACTTCAACTTCATCATATTGTTCATAAGTTGAATAATAGTAAGGTGATAAAGCTTCAAATTCTCCACCGCATGTATCAACCATTTTGTATGCTGGCTTTATATTCCATATATTTCTTAATCTATAGATATCATCTGGTGTAACTCTAAGCATATCTGCTATTGCTTTATCTGAAAATCCTTTTTTCTTAAGCTTTAATAGCCATTCCTTATCTAATTTATCTATAGAAGATAATTTTAATCTTGTTTCTTCATGAACTATCCATTTGAATTTTTCTAAGAAGAACATATCGATACCTGTTATCTTAGCAATACTTTCTATTCTATAATCTCTTCTTATCATTTCTGTTAAAGCAAATAATCTTTCATCATCTGGCTTCATTACTGCTTCTTTTAATTCTTGAATGCTCATTTCCTTAAACTTTGGATGGTCTAAAGAGTATTTTCCTATTTCTAAACTTCTTATACCTTTTAATAAAGCAGCTTCTAAGTTAGCACCAATGGCCATTACTTCTCCTGTTGCCATCATCTTTGTTCCAAGCTCTCTATCTGCTGTAAAGAATTTATCAAATGGCCATTTAGGAATCTTCACCACTACATAATCTAAAGTAGGTTCAAAACATGCATAAGTCTTTTGCGTTACTGCATTTTTTATTTCATCTAAACCATAACCTAAAGCTATCTTAGCTGCTAACTTTGCTATTGGATATCCTGTTGCTTTTGACGCTAATGCTGATGATCTTGAAACTCTTGGATTGATTTCTATTACTGCATATTCAAATGAATTTGGATTTAAGGCAAACTGTACATTACATCCACCTTCTATTCCTACAGCATTTATAATATTGATAGCTGCTGTTCTAAGCATTTGATATTCTTTATCTGATAAAGTTTGAGATGGTGCCACTACTATACTGTCACCTGTATGAATACCTACTGGATCGATATTTTCCATGTTACATACAGTTATGCAGTTTCCGTAAGAATCTCTCATTACTTCATATTCTACTTCTTTCCATCCCTTAACTGATTTTTCTAATAAAACTTGTCCTATTGTACTTAATTGTAAACCTGAAGCTAAGATAACCTTTAATTCATCTTCATTTTCAGCTATACCACCACCAGTACCTCCAAGAGTATATGCTGGTCTTACTATAACTGGATATCCTATCTTATTTGCAAAAGCTATCCCTGCTTCCATATCTGTTACTATTTCTGAAGTGATAACAGGTTCATTAATTCTATTCATCATATTTCTAAATAGTTCTCTGTCTTCACCTTCTTTTATAGATTCTATGGATGTTCCTATAACTTTTACATTATATTTATCTAATATTCCTGCATCATGTAAGTCTACAGCAAGATTTAACCCTGTTTGTCCACCCATTCCTGCAAGTAAGCTATCTGGTCTTTCTTTGGCAATTACTTTTTCCACAAACTCTAATGTTAATGGCTCTATATAAATTTTGTCTGCAACTTCCTTGTCTGTCATTATAGTAGCTGGGTTAGAGTTTACTAAAACAACTTCTATACCTTCTTCTTTTAATGCTTGACATGCCTGAGTTCCTGAATAATCAAACTCTGCTGCTTGGCCTATAATAATTGGACCTGATCCTATAACTAAAACTTTTTTAATACTTCTATTTAATGGCATCTTAAAACCCTCCTAAAGTGCATATTCCATAAATCTGTCAAAAATATATTCGCTATCCTCTGGCCCTGCTGCTGCCTCTGGATGGAATTGAACTGAATATATTGGTAATTTAGTATGTTTCATACCTTCTATTGTTCCATCATTTATATTTATATGTGTTGCTACCACATCTTCTGGTAATTCATTTACCACATATCCATGATTTTGTGATGTAATATGAACCATATTTCTTTCTAAATCTTTAACTGGATGGTTGCATCCTCTATGTCCGAATTTTAATTTAGTAGTATGTCCACCAAGTGTTAATGCTAATAATTGATGTCCTAGACAAATACCTACTATTGGTTTTACCCCTACTAACTTCTTAATGTTTTCTATTACTTCTGTTAAATCTTCTGGATCTCCAGGACCATTTGATAAAAATATTAAATCAGGATTTACTGCTAAAACTTCTTCTGCAGTTATATCCATTGGGAATACTGTGATTTTACAGCCTCTCTTTTTAAAGTTTCTTATTATATTTGCCTTTATACCAAAATCAATTATCGCTACATGTTTGCCTGAACCTTCAATTGTATATGAATTTTTAGTACTTACTGATTTAACAGCTTCTTTATTTGAAAAGCCTTCTATTTTTTCTTTCACTTCATCTAAGGATTCGCTTTCTAAAGAAATAATACCTTTCATAGTTCCATTATTTCTTAATATTTTTGTTAAAGCTCTTGTATCTATTCCCTCTAGGCCAATTATCTTATTTTGTTTTAAATAATCATCTAATTGCATTTCACATCTAAAGTTATTTGGAAAATGGCAGTTTTCTCTTACAATGAATCCTTTTACCTTTGGTGATTTAGATTCTGAATCTTCTAGATTAATTCCGTAGTTTCCTATAAGAGGATATGTCATTGTTACAATCTGACCATAGTATGATGGATCTGTTAAAACCTCTTGATACCCTGTCATTCCTGTAGTAAATACAACTTCTCCAACACTTTCTTTTAAATGCCCAAATGCATTACCTTCAAAAATCATTCCATTTTCAAGTATAAGCCTTGCTTTCATTATTTAGTCCTCCCTTTAGCTTTATGTATAAACTTTTTAAAAATACACTTCTAAGCTTCTCAATGTTAAATACCTTTTTCTTATTTTTTATTTAAAAAAATTCGTAAAAAGAAAAGGATAATAGGGAGATAATTTAATGTAAAATTATCTCCTTATTATCCTCTAAATATTTAAAACCGTAGTTAGAAAACTTATTTAATGATTCAACGATGTAACTATAGTTATATTGTTTTGCGTATAACATACCTACATACTCCTTTCTGGCCTCTCTGGACCAATTTAAAGTGTACTTTTTAACTTTTTTATTATTCTTGTATATCATTCTATATTTTCTTCCACTTAATGTCAAGATTAAATATTTATTTTATACTTTCTAGTATAAGGATATTATTTGCAATTTTTTGCTTTTGCAGAAATTATACCCTCTTATACACTTATTTTAATTAGAAAATATTTTTTCTTTTTCAATCCATTTAATTAAGAACTCCATTACATTATCATCATTACTACATGCAATGTATTTTGATAGTTTTTTTAATTTCTCACTACCATTTAACGTGCAAAACCCATAATCTGCCTCTTCTAAAAGCTCCAAATCATTCATATTATCTCCTACAGCTATAACAGTATGATTTATAATATTATTTTTATTTATAAGTTCTTTTAGTGCTTGTCCTTTTGATATGCCTTCTGGTATCATCTCTAAATAAATATCTGAACTTCTAATAAGTGCATCTTCATATTCTTTATGATAACTTTTTTCAAAATTATCTAGTTCTTCTTTACTGCCAATTATTAAAACTTTAGTCCATTTTTTATTCCAAATATCATCATTTACTTCATAAACTACATCATATCCTAAATTCTTAAATCTTTCAGTTTGTTTGCAACTTTGAAATATGTAAACTACTTCTTCACTATATATTTCTATTCCTAAATTAGGGTTATTTTTTTTTATATCTTGTACAATTCTTTTTTTATTTTCTTCTAAATGTCTTTCCCATATTACTTCATCATTGTTACAATCATAAACTTTTACTCCATTATAAATTATCACTGGTAAATTAACATTGATTTTATTCACATGTCTCTTAACAGATGGTAACATACGTCCTGTAGCTAAAGTAAATTTTCCGCCATTATTAACAAAATATTTTATTGCATTTATATTTTCATCTGATAATTTTCCTTTACTATTTAAAAGAGTTCCATCCATATCTGATACAATTATATATCCACTAAAAATCCCCACTATCCTTTTCCTCCTACTTTTCATTTGTTTTTAATACTATTTTGCGAACTATACTCCTAGGTACAAACTTATTTATATTAACTAAAAATTTATTTTTAATTCCTGGTACTATGATTGCTTTTCCTTTCTTAAAGCCTTTATAGCCTTCTTTAGCTACATCTTTTGCCTCCATTAAATATTTTTTAGCTCCTTCTGATTTTTCAATTCCTGCTTTTGCTTGGAAGGAAGTCTTAACTGGACCTGGACAAAGACAGCTTACTTTAATGCCATCCTTTTTAACTTCTTCGTGTATTGCTTCTGTTAAGTTTAAAACATAAGCTTTTGAACCATAATATGCTGCCATTTTAGGTCCGCTACAAAATGCTGCTGTTGACGCAACATTTAAAATTCCCCCTTGCTTTGCCTTTATTATCATAGGTAAAAAATGCTTAGTCAGTTTACTAAGAGCCTTAATATTAATATCAATAAGCGCTTCTTCCTTTTCCCAACTTATATCCTTGAATTCTCCAAAAGAACCTATGCCAGCGTTATTAACTAAAGTATCTACTGATAGATTATTATCTTCAATATACTTTATCAGTTTTTCACATTCTTCCATAGATGATAAATCTACAGATATTATTCTTACATCTATGCCTTCACCCTTTAGCATTTCTTTAGCTTTATTTAATTTTTCAATATTTCTAGCTGCTAACACCAAATTATGCTTATCTTTGGCAAATAACTTTGCTAGCTCTAAACCAATGCCATCACTGCCACCAGTTATTAATACGTAATTACTCAACATTTACTCCCCCTTTATGTAATGATGAATTATGAATTACGAACTTAGATAATGATGAATGATGAGTGATGAATGATGAATTGTGGAATAAACTCCTTACGGGAGTTTAGAAAAATATAATTTTCAGAAATTCTGTAAGAATTTCATCATTAATTCATAATTCGTAATTCATCATTCATAATTAAAAAAAGATTGGGGGTATTTTATGAAAAGCGTAGGTGTATTTGATATTTTAGGGCCAATAATGGTTGGACCATCATCATCTCATACGGCAGGTGCAGCTAGACTTGGTAAGATAGCAAGGGCTGTTGCTGGAGGTGACATAAAAAAAGTTATATTTTTATTACATGGATCTTTTGCTAAAACATATAAGGGCCATGGTACAGATAGGGCTCTTGCAGCAGGTATATTAGGTATGGAACCTAGTGATTTAAGATTGAGAAATGCATTGGATATTGCAGAAGATGAAGGTATTAAAATAATTTTTCAAGAAGCTGATCTTGGAGACGTTCATCCTAATACAGTTAAGGTATTAATTGAAGGCAGAGAAGGCGAAGAATATGAAATGGTAGGTTCATCTATTGGTGGCGGAAGCATTATGGTTACAGAAGTAAATGGAAGTAAGATCGAATTTACTGGTGCATATCCAACACTAGTAATTTCTCATATGGATGTACCAGGAGTAGTATCACAAGTTACAGCACTATTATTTGAGCTAGATATAAACATAGCTTTTATGAAGGTAATTAGAAGTCAAAAAGGAAAAGAAGCAACTATGGTTTTTGAATTAGATGGGAAAATAAGCCAAGAAGCTGTAGAACAAATTAAAAGCTTTGGATACATAAAAAAAGTTATTATGATTAACCCAACTAAGGATGGTGAATAAAATGCTAGAAGCTAAAAATGGTGAAGAGTTATTAAGAATATGTGAAGCAGAGAATATTCCATTAAGTGAATATGCCATTAGAATAGAAATGGAAAAGGCAGAAATAACAAGAGAAGAAGCTTATTCTAGAATGAGAAATGTATTGGAAGTTATGAAAGATGGAGCTAATGAAGGTAGAGCTAAAGAAGTTCATTCAGTTAGTGGACTTATTGGTGGAGATGGCTATAAGATGCAGAAATACCTGGAAAACAATGAAACTTTAACAGGAGATGTCATTGTAAAAGCAATGGCCATGGCTCTATCATCATCAGAAGTAAATGCTTCTATGGGGAGAATAGTGGCTTGTCCTACAGCAGGATCTTGTGGTATATTGCCTGCAGTAGTTTTGTCAGCAGGAGAAAGACTTAAAAGAAGTGATGATGAGCTAATAAAGGCTTTATTTACTTCTTCGGCAGTAGGAATGATTATAGGAAGAAATGCAACTCTTTCAGGAGCAGAAGGAGGATGTCAAGCAGAATGTGGTTCGGCATCAGCTATGGCAGCAGCTGCTGTAGTTGAGATGATGGGTGGAACGCCAAAGATGTGCTTAGATGCAGCTGCTATAGTCTTAAAAAACATATTAGGATTAGTATGTGATCCTGTTGCTGGATTAGTAGAAATACCATGTGCTAAAAGAAATGCTGCTGGTGCCGTAAGTGCATTATCAACAGCAGAGTTAGTTATGGCTGGTGTTAGTTCTCATATTCCTTTTGATGATGCAGTAACAGCTATGTATCAAGTAGGTAAGAGCCTTCCATCTGAACTTAGAGAAACTGCCTTAGGTGGAGTTGCAATTACAAAAGCAGGATTAGTATTAAAGAAAAAGGTCTTTGGTGATGAACAGTAAGACCATCATGAGAATACAGTGGGCAATTTAATTTGTCCACTTTTATAATATATAACTAAAGGTGTAATCTTTTAACACTATTGATTAAATAAGAATACTATATTATAGGCATGTTGCACTCTAGATAATAAAGTGAGGATAATAAAAAATGAAACTTAGCAAAGGATTGATTGCTGGTATTTTAGAGAAGGAAAGGAAAACAAATCCCAAAGTACATTATATTTCAGATATAACTAAAGCCAATGATTTTGCAGAAGTAGTAAGAATTTTTAATGGAAGAAGTATAATGGCTTATGGAATTGAAGAAATTCATGAAATAACTGCAGAAAGTAATTCATTAGTAATTGGATTAGAAACGTTGGATAATGGAAAGATATTAGCAATGGAAAGAGCATTGAGAATAGCTAAGAAACGAGAAGTACCAGTATTATTGGATTTGTCAGGAGTAAATCTTTCATTATATAGAAAAAATACAGCGTTAAGTTTTTTGAATAGATACACAATAGATCTTGTAAAAGGAACGGTAGAAGAAGTACAAGCTTTGATAAGGTCACAGAAAAGAAATAGATGTAAGGAAAAGAATATAAAGGCTGAATATAGAGATTTTGCTATAAAAAATAAGGTTTTTTTGCTGGTAGAGTCAGAAGAATATTATATAACTGATGGATATAGTGAGTTTTATATAGAAAATAATAGTGCAAATTTAAATAAAAAAATAGAATTGGGCTATGTTTTCACTGCATTATTGGCAATAGCAATAGGAGGCGTAGATAATAGGCGGGAAGAAATGGTAGCTATATTGATAGCAGTTATGATATTTTCCATAGGATGCAGCTTAGAGGCAAATAAAATTAATGAGTATTATAAGTGTGGTTTTTTTAAATTAAAAGAATTGTTTTTAGATAAAATAAAAAATATTGATGAAGATATGATATATGATTTAGGAAAAATAAGTTATAATTTTAAAAGTAAAAGAGTAACTGGATAAGAAATATAATAGGTGCTTTAGTAGAATATTAAAGCATCTTTTTTTGCGGGGATAAATATAGAAAAAATGCTATATGTTAATATTTACATAAAATGATATTTGTATTACAATAGGATATAAATATTAACATAATATGGTAATATAGGTATATAAATTATAAAGTAATGGGTAAATGAGGAGAGGGAATTATGAAAGAAGAAAAGTTTTTATGTGATGAAGAAATATTAAAATGGCTTACTGAAAAAAATCTATCAGGAATAATCAAAGGAATAGATCAAAATAAGGGTATGATAAATGAAAAAATAGCATCAGTGATTTATTGTAAAGGTTTTATTAAAAGGTTTGAGGATGAGTACAATAAAATATTTAATAGTTTAGGATTCAAAATATCTAGAATTACTGATGATTATATTTATATAAGCTATATGGATAGTGAAATTGAATTTTTTATAGCTAGTAGTGAATTTATGAGAAGATATGCTAAAATATTATTTAATAATAAAAATACTATAGGTGATTCAATTTTGGATAAGTTCCAACTTGTTAATACTGAAGAAAATATAAATAAATTTATAGAAAGATGTAATAATATTTTAGAAAATAGTCAGTATAAGCTAAAATCAGAAGTTAGAGATGGAAAGATAAGCAATATCATGAATATATTCAAAGGTGATTTTTTAGCAAAAGTAAATGCTGAAATTTTTACAAGGAATATAAAGAAATATTTAGTTAAAATTAATAAAGAAGCTAAAAGTAATACAATAGCTTTCATCGAGAGAATTAATACGTGGAATAAAGTTACAGCAGAGGTATAGATTATTAAAAAATATAATGATAAAATAGTTTTACATTATTATATTTTAGGAGGAAATACTATGGGTGCAAAAATGTTACACACATGTATAAGAGTTGCTAATTTAGAAAAATCTTTAGAGTTTTATAAAGAGGTATTAGGGTTAATAGAAACAAGAAGAAAGGATTTTCCAGAGCATAAATTTACATTAGTTTATTTATCAGATAAAGAAGATGGATATGAGTTAGAATTAACTTATAATTATGATCCAGAAAAGCCGTATGATATAGGAAATGGATTTAGTCATATAGCTATAGGAGCGCCAAATATTGAAGAATTAAGAGAAAAACACTTAAAACTTGGTTATGAAGTTACTCCATTAAAAGGTCTTCCTGGAGAACCACCAAAGTATTATTTCGTAACAGATCCAGATGGATACAAGGTTGAAGTTATTAGAACAGAAGCTTAGATAATTATGAACTTAGATAATGATGAATTATGAATTAAGAATGATGAATTATTGTTGAAACTCAAAGAGTTTCTAAAATTATATTTTTTTCTAAACTCCTTAAGGAGTTTATTCCTTAATTCATCATTCATTACTCATCATTCATCATTAAAATTGCATAGCAATTTTTAGAGGGGGTTTAATTTTGAATTTTGAGTATTTAAATTTTAAATCTATATTAAATGATCATGAAGGGTCCTCTCAGGAGGATATATGCTTTGTTTTTTATGAAGGACAATTAATAGTTAAGTCTAATGATAATGAAATAAATATTCCTAAGAGAGAGGAAATAGAAGAATTAGGTTTAACTATTAATAAAGAGTATTGCTTTGGTGAATTTAATATAGGTAAATGTTACATAATTGAATGTGAAGATATAAAAAGACTACCAGGAGACTTTCAAATTGTATCATTATATCAATTAGGACAAATTATAGATGAAGAAGTCTTTTTTATAGCAGGAAGGGCCAATCACATATTAAATTGGGATAATAATCATAAATATTGTAGTAGGTGTGGTGCGCCTAATATAGATAAAGCTGATGAAAGAGCTAAGGTGTGTACTAAATGTGGAGCAGTAACATATCCAGTTATATGCCCAGCTATAATAGTAGCTATTACTAAAGGTGATGAAATACTTTTAGCACATAATAAAAACTTTGAAGATAATATCTATAGTATAATTGCTGGTTTTGTAGATGCAGGAGAAGACTTAGAAAGTACGGTGAAAAGAGAAGTTTTTGAGGAAGTAGGAATTAAGATAAAAAATATCAAATATTATGGAAATCAAACATGGGCTTTTCCAAATTCATTAATGATAGGCTTCTTTGCAGAATATGAAAGTGGGGAAATAAAGGTAGATGGCAAAGAGATACTAGATGCAGCATGGTTTAAGAAGGATAATTTACCTAATCTACCAAAGAAGATGTCCATTGCAAGAAAAATGATAGATAGTTTTATTTTAAGGGATAATTAATAATTATTAACTTAAAAGCTAAGGGGGAAGGTGTAGGCTATATTATAAATTGAATGAATATAAAACCTTAGGAAATGACATAATAATATATGTTATGACATTAATATTCCTGAGGAGGAGTTATGTATAATTTTATAATAATTTTTAATATAGGAATGTTACTTTTATTTTTACTATTATATTTATATCAAATTTTTTATGCCTTTATAGGAGTATTTAAAAAAAGCAAATGTTTTGAAGAATCTCTTAAACATAGATATGCTGTTATAATAAGTGCTAGAAATGAGAGATTAGTAATAGGACAGTTAGTAGAAAGTATCAAGAAACAAAATTATCCCAAGGAATTGATAGATGTATTTGTAGTGGCTGATAACTGCTCTGATGATACTGCTAAAATTGCTAGGAAAGCAGGAGCAATTGTTTATGAAAGAACAAATAAAGATTTAGTGGGCAAAGGATATGCCTTAGATTATATTTTTAAGATAATAATGCAAGAGTATAAAGAAAAGGGATATGAAGGCTACTTTATTTTTGATGCTGACAATATTTTAGATAGGAATTATATTTCAGAAATGAACAAGCTATTTGATAATGGATATAAAGTAATAACTAGCTATAGAAATTCGAAAAATTTTAATTCTAATTGGATTTCTGCAGGATATGCATTGTGGTTTTTGCGTGAATCAAAGTATCTTAATAATGCAAGAATGATTTTAAATACCAGCTGTGCTATATCTGGCACAGGATTTCTAGTAAGTGATGAAATTATTAAAAGGAATAATGGCTGGAAGTATCATTTGCTCACTGAAGATTTGGAGTTTTCCGTAGATATTGTATTAAAGGGTGAAAAGATAGGGTATTGCCATAAGGCAAAATTTTATGATGAGCAACCCTGTACCTTTAAGCAATCTTGGAATCAAAGATTACGCTGGTCTAAAGGATTTTATCAGGTATTTATGAAAGAGGGCTGGAAACTATTTATAAATATATTTAAAAATAAATCTTTTTCATCCTTTGATATGTTGATGACCGTAGCACCAGCAATGTTTATTTCCTTGGTGGGCTTAATAGTAAACTTAGCTGTATTCACCATAGCCATATTAAGTAAGGGAAATACCATATTACTATTTGAAGCTGCTTCTAGCATAATCTATACCATTTCCAACTATTATTTAACTTTGCTTGCTTTTGGAGCATTGACAACAATAACAGAATGGAAGGAAATTAGAGCTACAGCCTTTGAGAAGATAATATATACTTTCACTTTTCCTTTCTTTATTGCTACATATATACCAATAGCAATAGTTGCTTTATTTAAAAAGGTTGAATGGAAGCCAATAGCACATACAATAATAATAGAAAATACATAATGAAAAAAGAGCTGCCATTAAGCAGCTCTTTTAATATGGAAAAATTAAGCTTTGTTAATTGATCCGAATAATTCCATTTTTTCTTTAACTGTAGCTTTGATTGCTTCGAATCCAGGATTTAATAATTTTCTTGGGTCAAATCCTTTTCCTTCTAAGTCTTTACCAGCTTCTACATATTTTCTAGTAGCTTCTTGGAATGCTAATTGACATTCAGTGTTAACGTTGATTTTAGAAACTCCTAAAGATATAGCTTTTTTGATCATATCTTCTGGGATTCCAGTTCCTCCGTGTAATACTAATGGCATGTTTCCGCAAGCTGCATTGATTTCTTCTAAAGCATCAAAAGCAAGTCCTTGCCAGTTTGCTGGGTATTTTCCGTGGATGTTTCCGATACCAGCTGCTAACATAGTAACTCCTAAATCAGCAATTGATTTACATTCTTGAGCGTCAGCAACTTCACCTTTACCAACAACACCGTCTTCTTCTCCACCGATTGATCCAACTTCTGCTTCTAAAGATAATCCTCTTTCAGAAGTAACTTTTACTAATTCTTGAGTCTTTTCGATGTTTTCTGCTATTGGATAGTGAGATCCATCGAACATAACTGAAGAGAATCCAGCTTCCATAGCTTTGTAGCATCCTTCGTAGCTACCGTGGTCTAAGTGTAAAGCAACTGGAACTGTTATGTTTAATTCTTCTAACATTCCGTTAACCATACCAACTATTGTTTTGTAACCACACATGTATTTTCCAGCACCTTCAGATACTCCTAAGATTACTGGTGAGTTGTTTTCTTGAGCTGTTAATAATATTGCTTTTGTCCATTCTAAGTTATTAATGTTGAATTGACCAACAGCATATTTACCTTCTCTTGCTTTGTTTAACATTTCTTTAGCTGAAACTAACATGGCAATACCTCCGTGTACTTTAATATTAATAGAGAATTAATTCCACTTATGTATACAAAATTCTCCTAAAGCTTATTATACCCTAAATATACAGGAAAGAAAACAGAAAATAACAAAAATTAGCTGTTAATAGGATGAATTGTGGACAATACTAGATTTAATGATTAAAATTTAACTATATAAAATATGAAAAAGGGGAAAAAAGTTATGTTAACAGATTTACATATGCATAGTTATTATTCAGATGGAACAATGTCACCAAGAGAAATAGTGGAGGATGCAAAAAAGAGAAATGTCCAGCTAATAGCAATTACTGATCATAATGTTTTAGATTCATATACTGAGCTTAAAGAAGCAGCTGAAGAATTTGGTATTAAAGTTATAAGAGGAGTAGAAATAGATGCTAGATTTGAAGATATAGTAGTGCATATATTAGCTTATAATTTTGAGGATAATGAAAATTTATTTAATTTGGTACATAAAGCAAAAAATGAATTGTTAGAAACGAGCATTGAGCTTATAAAAAGAATGGAAAATGATTATGAGAATATAAGCAGTGAAGATTATGAAGCTTATGATTATGATAAAAGAAAAGGTGGGTGGAAGGGAATCCATTATTTATTTGACAGAGGGATAACTAGTGAGTTATTTGAAGGTGTAAAATATTATGGGAAATATAAATGTGGCCATGAGTATTTTGATTATCCAACTGTTGAAGAAGTGGTAAAAGCTGTTCATGAAGCTAATGGATATGTAGTTTTAGCACATCCATGTAATTATTATAAGAATAATACTAAAGAAGAAGTATTAGAAAAGCTAGAAAAATTCAAAAGTATAGGTATAGATGGTGTTGAATGCTATTATCCTGCTAATAGTGAGATGATGACAGAGACTTGTGTAGAGTTTTGCAAGAATAATGATATGATTATAACTGTAGGTTCAGATAGTCATGGAGAATTTGGTGCTGTAAGTAAGGGTATCGAATACTATATAGGAGCAGTTAAGAAGGATAGTTCAGAATTAAATTTAAAAGATATGATTTAGCATAAAGGATAATTTTAGTAATAAAAATATGCTGTGTAAAAATATTAATAGAGATACATAAGTTATGTATCTCTATTAATATGAAGTTTACAATATATTGTTTATGTTTATTAAATTATAGTAATATAATTTTCTTCAAGTGATTTAAGTATTGATTTGTCTGGTTGGCTTTCTGTTATTATGGCATTAAAGTCAGAGATGTTTGCAAAGGTAAAACTGCCAGTAGTTTCGAATTTTTCATTTAATGTTACGATATAAAGTTCTTTAGAAATATTCATTATGGCACTTTTAGTATAAGCATCTTCTGAAAGCATGGTACTTATAGAACCATCAGCTAAACTTATGCCTGTACATCCAATAAAAGCTTTTGTACATCTATATTGATTGATTTGTGCTATAGAATGAGAGCCAATACTTCCACCAACAAATGGATTATAGTCACCACCAATAAAAATAAATTTTGTTTTAGGGTTTTCAGGTATAAGTGATGATATTTCAAGCATATTTGTAATTAATATTACATCTTTATTATTTTTTACAATTAATTTAGCAATCATATAGGAAGCTGTAGATGCATCAAGAAAGATAGTATCTTTGTCATTAATTTCATTATAAGCTTTAATAGCTAACTTTTCTTTTAGATCTGTATTTTTAGAAACTCTCTTATTAAATGATTCTACATTGGAATAAGATTGCTTTATATTAATGGCACCACCATAGGTGCGTTGTAATAAATTCTTCTTTTCTAAAAATTGTAGGTCTTTTCTAATCATGCTTTCGCTGACATTAAACTCTTTGCTCAAATCCTTTACTAGAACTTTACCATTGTTCTTTAATAAATTTAAAATATGTTCATGACGTTCCTCAGTAAACATTATATGCAACTCCTTATTAGTATTATTTATTATCATTATAGTATAAAAAAAATGGCAGTTCAATTGACTAAGCATAATGAATAGTATAAAATGATAACAAATGATACTAAATGGTAAAAAGGGGAGAATGTATGATGAAAATAGTTTTTTTTGACATAGACGGAACTTTAGTAGATTCCTTTGCAGGAGTAAAAGAAATGCGAGAGGATGTTAAAAAGTCAATTAAAGATTTACAAGCTCAGGGTAATTATATATTTATTGCAACAGGAAGGCCTTATGCTTTTTTAAGCCAAGAAATATTAAATTTTGGTTTTGATGGATTTATATTAGCTAATGGGGCTCTTGCTACTATGAATGGTAAGATTTTATACAGTGATTTTATGGACAAGGATTATGTTAAAAATATGGTCAATGAATTTGATAGATGTAATATACAATATACTTTAGAAACACCACATTACACATATCTAAAAAAGGAATTTAAAGAATTTAATGATTTTTATAATAAAGTTGGTATAAATAATGAATTGATTATACAAGAATATGATTTATCTCAACTACAGGTGCAAAAAATAGAAGTTTTATGTCCTGATGAGTATGCTGCTAAGAAGTGTGTATCATTAGTAGAAAGTAATAGTGAATACGGATATTTTAGTAGTGTTAGTGAAAAGGCTTATGAAATATATTTAAAAAGAAATACAAAGGCCCATGGAATACTTAAAGTTTTAGATATTTTAAATATACCAATTGAAAATAGTTATGCTTTTGGAGATGGTATTAATGATATTGAAATGTTGTCAACAGTTGGTTGTGGAATTGCCATGGGAAATGACAGTGATGAAGTGAAAAAATATGCTCATAAAGTTACAGAAAGTGTTCATGATGATGGAGTAGCAGTAGGAATAAAAGAATATGTTTGTTGCTAAGAAAAAAGTAGATAGGATTAGTTCTATCTACTTTTTTCTTATGTAAATATATATTAGAAACTATTGTTTGAAAGGAAATACAAACTATAAAAAATTTTAAAAAAGAGTTTTAAAATGAAATAAAATGGATATAATTTACAGTAGAGAATAATTGTTAATGAAGGAGTGAGTCTTATGACATTAAAAGGGACAAGAACCGCTGAAAATTTATTAAAATCATTTGCAGGAGAATCACAAGCTAGAATGAGATATACGTATTACTCTAGTTTGGCTAAGAAAGAAGGATATGTTGAAATTGCTAATATTTTATTAGAAATAGCAGAACAAGAAAAAGAACATGCTAAGAGATTTTATAAATTTTTAAAAGAAGATTTTAAAGATCAGGGCATTGAGATAACATCTACTTATCCAGTATCATATCATGACAATACTCTAGATAATTTAAAAGCTGCAGCATCAGGGGAAAATGAAGAGTGGACAATTCTTTATCCAGAGTTTGCTAGGCAAGCTAGAGAAGAAGGATTTTCAGCCATTGCTGCAGCTTATGAAAGAATAGCAGAGGTAGAAAAGAATCATGAAAAGAGATATGAAAAGCTAATTAATAATTTACAAAATAATACTGTTTTTAAGAAAGAAGAATCAGTGTTATGGATGTGTACAAATTGTGGATATATCTATGAAGGTGAAGAAGCACCAAAGTCATGTCCAGCATGCTTACATCCACAAGGATACTTTAAAGTTTATAATGAATAATAAACTAATGATGAATTATGAATTAAGAATGATGAATTATGGTTGAAACTCGAAGAGTTTCTAAATTAAATGATGAATTATGAATTACGAATTATGAATTATTGTTGAAACTCGAAGAGTTTCTAAAATTATATTTTTTCCTAAACTCCGTAAGGAGTTTATTCAACAATTCATAATTCATCACTCATCATTCATCATTAACTAAGTTCATCACTCATCATTCATCATTAACTAAGTTCATCACTACATAAATTATTTAATGTTAATATTTAAGAGTCTAGTAAGCTCTAGGGCTTGCATAGTAGTGACTGTTGCCCCTGCTAAATCAAGTATTTCAAGATCTAGGCCAGTTATATCACAAGTTGTTAAGTCTATTTTATTAAGGCTAGTTTTATTAAAATAGCAATTTATTAAATTACTATTTTGGAATTCAATTTTATTTAATTTAACTTCTTGGAAATTAGAATCTTGAAAATTACAGTTAGATATTATTATGTTATTTAATTTTGAAAAGGCAAGGCTTGAATATTTAGCCAAACAATTCTTAAATAACACATTTTTTAAAGACGTATCATTAAATTTTGTCCCCATTAATTTGCAATTAATAAATTCCACTCTATGGATACTTCCTCCAGAGAAATCAATATTTGATAAGTCACAGTTCTCAAAAACCGTATCAATTAAATCAATATTAGGTAATACGTAGTTACTGAAAACAATATTTTTAAACTTGCAAGAATCAATGGTAAGACTATATGTATCCTTATCCTCCAGAAGATCATTTTCAATTATTTTATTTTGAATCTTTTCAGCAAGGGTTATTTCTTCATATAAATCATCCACTTGTTCAAGTTCATCAATGAATTTAGGTTTTTGTATTTTTAAAGATGTACTCATAAATTTCTCCAATCGTTATTAAATAATTATATATAAAATTATAGTTAAGTTTATATTATTAAGCAATTAACCATACATGAGAATAAAAAATGAATAAAATGAAGGAAAAATTAACTAATTTGTTAATTTGTTAATTATGTGAAAATAGTATAAAATTAAGGAAATTAATAATAGCATTATTACGAAGGAGAAGATTTAATGTCAAAATTAGATTTTATTTATAAGAGAAAAAGCATTAGAGATTATAAAGATGCAGTAGTTCCAAAGGAAGATATATTAAAGATGTTAGATGCTGCAACTCATGCACCATCACCAAAGCATCAACAAAACTGGCATTTTGTTGTGGTACAAGATAAAGAAATAATAAATAAGATGGCTGATGCAGTAAGCAAGAGCCATGAATATATTGCTTCATTAACCAAAAATGAAGATGAAAAGAAAAAGTTTATGAGAGTATTACTTTATTACATTAATTTCCAAAGGTCATCATGTGCCATATTAGTTTATGCTAATGAATATAAGATGGTGGAAGAAAAGATATTAAGAGAAAATAATGTAGGTGAAGATATAATAGAAGTTATGAAATCTACACAATCAGCAGCACAAGGAATTGGTGCAGCAGTAGAAAACTTTATGTTAGCAGCAACAGCTATGGGATATGGTACTTGTTATATGACAGGTCCAGCTCATGCAAAAAAAGAAATTGAAGAAATAATCAATTTTGAAAAGTCTGAATACTCATTAATGTCCATAATTTCATTGGGAGTCCCAGCAGATGAAACACCAGATAGTCCTAAAAGAAAACCATTAGAAGAGGTTGTAACCTTTATATAAGAAAAATCCTGAAGCAATTTAAGCTTCAGGATTTTTTAGTCATATAACCTTAAGGATTCCTTTAAACTTTGCAGAGAACTAAGATATAAAAGGTGAATTTCAATCATACAATTATGTTGGTAGTTAAATGTGTAAATATAGCAAAATATTCCACATGAATCTTATTAAGCAATGGTTGAGATTAATTAAAAAAGCTATTTCTAAAAATTAATTGCATTAAAGTTGTATTACAAATTACTTTAGAAAAGGGTGTGGTTGCTTTGTTAAATGATTCTATTAAGAAAAAAGATAGCTTTGCCACAAAAACTGAGGGGAAGTATATTTCTGGATTAGATGGTTTAAGAGGGATTGCAGTAATAGGTGTAACTCTCTATCATATGTTTCCTTATGAAGTTAAAGGTGGTTTTCTTGGAGTTTCACTATTTTTTGTTTTGTCAGGGTATTTAATTGCAGTTACCTCAAAGAATAAATGGGAAAATGATAAATTTGATTTATTATGTTTTTATAAAAATAGAATAAAGAGAATTTATCCTTCTTTACTAGTGGTTATATTTGCAACCATTGGCGTATTAAAACTTATTGATCCTGAAATATTAAATGGTATTAGACAGGAAGTGCTAAGCATTATATTTGGATATAATAATTGGTGGCAAATTTTACAGAATTCCTCCTATTTCACTAAGATTACAAACGCATCTCCTTTTACACATTTATGGTATCTTGCCATAGAATTGCAGTTTTATCTTCTATGGCCACTTTTATTTATTATTTATAAATTCATTAATAAGAGTAGGTTAAAAAAGATAGGTATATACATTATTCTTGTTATAGCTATGGCTACTTCTTTTATTATGCCAGTTTTGTATGAGAGCGGTACAGATTTATCAAGGATATATTATGGTACTGATACAAGAATATTTGCTTTGCTATTGGGTGTTTGTATGGGATTAATGCCTAAGAGAGCAAAGGTCAATAAAATCACTAAGGCAAGAAGAGATTTTAAATTGTCTCTTTTTGAAATAGCAATGATGGTGGTGTTTATTGCTTACATTTTCATGGATGGACAAGGCAACATTACTTATAGAGGCGGAATGCTTGCCATAACTTTAATTTTTTGTGGAATCATTGAACTTACAATGGATTCTCATTTACCAATAGGAAGGATGCTTGATTTAAAACCATTATCATGGATTGGTAAAAGAAGTTATGAAATATATTTATGGCAATATCCTGTTATTTTTATATTTAACTATTTGAAATTAGATAATAATTTACTATTTATCTTACTACAAGTAGCTATTATTCTAATTCTTTCAGAATGGCTACATTATTTTACATTAATTAGAAGAATCAATTGGTGGGATAAAAATGTTAAAAAGGTAAAGAAGATTTCCTTTGTCCTTATGACCTATATAGCACTATTTATTCTTGGACTTGGAGGCTGTAGTTTTGTTATAGCTCCTGAGGAAAAAGATAATAATATGGCAGAGCTACAGGAGGAACTTCATAGGAACTCACAAAAATTAGAGGAACAGCAAAAAAAGCAGTTAGAGGAAAAGAAAGCTGAAGGCTTAGAAGATGAGCCATTACAAGAGGCAGGTGAAGAGATCACAGAAGGAGAAAATAGAGAACTGGAAGAGCATGTAGATGAATCTGAGAAGCAGAAAGCAACTTTGGACTCTATAACAGCAGTAGGTGATTCTATAATGCTTGGAGCATCTCCAGCAATAAAAAATATTCTTCCTCAATGTATAATTGATGCTAAGGAATCTCGACAGGTAACAAGTGCAAAAGAAATTATTGAAAACTTAGATAACCAAGGAAATTTAGGCAAGATAATTATTATAGCCCTTGGAACAAATGGACCTTTTGATGAAGCAACAGGTCAAGATTTGATAGATTACCTGGGCAAGGATAGAACTATATATTGGGTTACTGTATATGGACAGCATCTGCAATGGCAAAATGACTCCAATTTTATTATTCATACACTGGCAGAAAAGAATGATAATGTTCATATAATTGATTGGGAAAATACTGCACCGTCACATCCAGAGTGGTTTTACGATGATGGTATTCATTTAAATGCAGATGGACAAGTTGCCTATGCAGATTTACTTTTTAGAAGTATATCTAATTATTAAAATACAAAGCAGATTAAGACTTTAATTTTAATATATATAAGAAAAATATGGCCAGGCATCATGGAAGAGTCTAGGGAGGCGAAGGGATGAAGAAAAAACTTTTAATTGGTATAGGAGTCTGCATTTTATTGATAGTAGCTGGAGGATTATTTTTATATGCACAGTTAAATGCAAAATTAGATAAAATAAATTACTCTAGTGTTAGTCAGGAAAATATTAAGCTTAATGAAGGTATAGTAAATGATAGTAATTTAACGCCATATACCAATATTGCTTTATTTGGGGTTGATTCCAGGGATAGTAATTCAAAAAGAGCAAATAGCGATACAATTATTGTAATGAGTATTGATAATAATCGGCAGATGGTAAATATAGTTTCTGTTTATCGCGATACCTTGCTAAATGTGGGCAATGAAGAATATTTAAAATGTAATTCAGCATACCTATTAGGAGGATCAGAGCAAGCAGTATCAATGCTGAATGAAAATTTAGATTTAAATATAAAAGAATATATTACCGTTGATTTTAGTGCTTTAGCAGAAATTGTAGATGCAATTGATGGTGTTACCATAGCCTTAACAGATGAGGAAGTTACCTTGATAAATAAATTTTGCGAAGAAACTGCACAAATTACTGGTAAGAGCTATGTACCTATTTCACCAGAAGTTGGAGGGACCTACAAATTAAATGGTATACAAGCTGTATGCTATGCACGAATTCGTTATACTGATGGAAATGACTTTAAACGTACTGAACGCCAAAGAAAACTTATAGAATTAATTAATGAAAAAGCAAAAAAGTCTTCACCTAAAGTTTTACTTAAAATTATGGACAATGTATTTCCTTTAATTGAAACAAATTTTAGCAAAGATGATTTATTATCTTTAGGATTTTCCATACTATCCTATTCTATTGAAGAATCTTTAGGATTTCCTTTTGATTTTAGAGGAGAAGAAATTGATACTGTAGGTTCTTGTGTAATTCCAGATACATTAGCATCCAATGTTAAAAAGCTTCATAAGTTGTTATTTAGGAATGATGATTTTAAAGTATCAGAGGAAGTAGAGGAAAACTCTTATAATATAGAATTAATCACTGGAAATGGTTATTAAATCAATGTTTCTAAGAGATGAAGGAATATAGATATAAGTTTATTTAATAATAGATAGTTGATGATTCAATGAATTATCAACTATCTATTATAATATTTGACAATGAAGAAAAGGAATGATAGTATTTGTTCATATAATGAACAATTTAAAAAGGTGATACTATGATTTTATTAGATAGATGGACAGAAATAGTAAATTATTTAAGAAATAGAAAGTTTGCTACAGTTGAAGAGCTGATGAATGAATTTAATATATCAAGATCTACTTTAAGGAGAGATCTTATAGCAATGGAGGAAAGAAAGCTTATAGTTAGAACTAGAGGTGGTGCACAGATAGTTGAAGATGCCGAAGACAATTATGCTAATTATAGCTTAGACAATATATTAAATACCCATAAGGAAGAAAAGATAAAGATAGCAAAGAAAGCAGCAACATTTATTAAAAATAATGATGTGATTTTTATTGATTCTGGATCTACTTGTTATTATGTTATAGATTTTATTAAAGCGGAGAATATTACTGTGGTTACTAATGGGATAGCTCATATACAGAAGCTTATGGCTAAGGGGATAAATACATATATTCTTGGTGGATATGCTAAGCCAGATCAAAATCTTATAATAGGTGAAGATACAGAAAAGAAAGTAAGTAATATGAATTTTGATGTAGCTTTTTTAGGAACCATGGGCATTGATAAAGAAGCAGGCTTTACCACATCATTGTTAATAGATGGAGATGTTAAGAGAGCGGTAATAAAGTCATCAAAAGAGTGCTATATACTAGCTGATAAAAGTAAGTTTAATATAAGAAGGTTTTATACTTATGGTAACTTTAATGAAGGCACTATAATTACTGATAGTAAAATAGATTTTAATTGTGATGGATTAGATATAATATACTAAAATTAAATAATAAATATATTGAGCACTGGATAAGTGTTCATTTTTTTATAAAATAGTGTTCATATTATGAACAAAAACTATTGACAAGTGTTCATTAAATGGATATGATGTAATTATAAGGGGAATTTGTAAATAATGGAGGGTATAAATATGAGTAATATAAAGTTTCCAGAAAACTTTTTATGGGGTGGTGCCACAGCAGCTAATCAATTTGAAGGTGGTTATAGAGAAGGTGGAAAAGGACTAAGTACAGCAGATGTAATGACTGGTGGTACACATACACAGGCAAGAAGAATTACACCGATTTTAGAAGAAGGAACATATTATCCAAGCCATGAGGCTATAGATTTTTATCATAGATATAAAGAAGATATTGCATTATTTGCAGAAATGGGATTTAAAACTTTTAGAATGTCAATAAATTGGACAAGAATTTTCCCTAATGGATATGAATTAGAGCCAAATGAAGAAGGTTTAAAATTTTATGATGACGTGTTTGCAGAATTAAAAAAATATAATATAGAACCATTAGTAACAATATCGCATTATGAAACACCATTTGGTTTGACAGAAAAATGGAATGGATGGTTAGGAAGAGAAACAATAGATTGTTATTTAAGATATTGCGAAACTATATTTAACAGATATAAGGATGTAGTTAAGTATTGGTTAACATTTAATGAAATAAATATTATAACACATGGACCAGCAGCTGCTTTTATGGGAGCAGGGGTTATGTTTGATGATATTAGAGAATTAACATTTGGAGCAAATGGAAATAATCACTATGAAGAATGTTTCCAAGCGTTACATCATCAATTTGTAGCTAGTGCTAAAGCTGTACAATTAGGACATTCAATTAATCCAGAATTTAAAATTGGATGTATGATAGCATATGGTAAACAATATCCATATACATGTAGTCCTGATGATATTTTACTAGCTCAACAAAAAGAAGAGTTTTCAAATTATTTATGCTCAGATGTTCAAGTAAGAGGAGAATATTCAGGATTTGCAAAACGTTTCTTTAGAGAAAATAATATTGATATTAAGATGGAAGAAGGAGATCTAGAAACTCTTAAAGCTGGAACAGTAGATTTTTATACATTCAGTTATTATATGACAAGCTGTGTAAGCAATAATCCAAATTTAGAGACTACAGGTGGAAATCTTTCAATGGGATTAAAGAATCCATACTTAGAAGCAAGTGATTGGGGATGGCAAATAGATCCAGTGGGATTAAGAACATCATTAAATGAAATTTATAATAGATATCAAATTCCACTAATGGTAGTTGAAAATGGTTTAGGGGCAGTGGATACTGTTGAAGCTGATGGAAGTATCAATGATGATTATAGAATTAATTACTTAAAAGCTCATATTGAGCAAATGAAAGAAGCAATAGATGATGGTGTAGAGCTTTGGGGATATACTCCATGGGGATGTATTGATTTAGTAAGTGCTGGTACAGGAGAAATGAAGAAACGTTATGGATTTATCTATGTGGATAAAAATAATGATGGAACAGGAACTTTAAATAGAACAAGAAAGAAGAGCTTCTACTGGTATAAGAAAGTAATTGCTAGCAATGGAGAAGAGTTATAAAAATAATTAATGGACAGTAGGTAGATTTGCATTTTACACAAATCCATCTACTGTCCCTCTATTATTTAATGGTTATTTGCAGGAAGTATTATTATAAATTCGCTACCTATGCCAACTTCACTTTCTACATATATATGTCCACCATGAAGTGTTATAAGTTGCTTACTTATAGTAAGTCCTAAACCACTTCCTCCTTTTACTTCAGCATTTTCATCTACAACTTGATTAAATCTATCAAATATTAGCTTTTTATTTTCTTCGCTAATACCTATACCATTATCTTTTACAGATATCTGTACTTTATCATCTAAGTCCTTTATTGTTACTTCAATTAATCCACCTTTAGGAGTAAATTTAACAGCATTGCCAACTAGATTTATAATACATCTTTCTATTTCTGTTTTACCACATCTAACAATTTTCTCTTCTACATCTGTATCAAAGATTAATTCAATTCCTTTTTCTTCGATATAGTCTTTCATATCAAGTACAGTATCTTCTACTAAATAAACTATATTTTCATCTGTTTTAGTTAGTATATAGTTATTATTTTCAATTTTTGAATTATCAATTATATTATTAATTAAATTTAATAACCTACGATTATTTCTTTCCATTATATTCATATAATAAGATAGTTTTTCTGGGGTTATAAATACTTCTTTTTTGCAAAGATCTTTTATTAATTGATTAATGCTAGTTAAAATATTTAGAGGTGTTCTAAGCTCATGGGATAGATTAACAAAGTAAATATTTTTATTTTGTTCTAGCATTAACACTTTTTTAAATAATGCCTCATTTTTATCCATCTGTACTCTTAAATCTTTAGTTCGTTCATTAACCAATTTATCCAGTTTCTTTACCTTATATTTATTTTTAATTACCAATGCCATTATTAATAGTATATATAAACACATTGCAATGTTACTTTTCCAAAAAGGAGGTTTGATAGTAAATTTAAGTATATTTTCTTCTCCCTCAACTCCATGTCGTGTCTTAGCTTTTATTCTTAATGTATAATCACCAGCAGGTAAATTCACAAATTCAATTGAGTTATTTTGAGTTAAAGTCCAATTATCAGATAGACCATCTAATTTATAGTAGAATTTAGTTGTTTTGGTGTTTGTATAATCATTTGCAAAAAAGTTTATTTTTATATTATGTTCATTATGCTTAAGTTTAGTATTAGATATATCTTTTCTGTTTACTCCATTTACTTGAACACTATCAATTGTGATATTTGGTTTAAACTGGGATATTTCTATATTATCAGGATTAAAAGTGTTAAATCCATTTATACCACCAAAATACATATTACCATTATTATCTTTAAAACAAGATCTTCCATTAAACTCATTAGATTGAAGACCATCTATTATGGTGAAATTCTCAAAGTCATTTTTTTTAGTGCAAAGTGCAGATATACCTTCATTTGTACTTATCCATATTTTATTACTATCATCAACCAGTATGCCGTATATAGTATTATTTATAAGTCCATCTTTTTCTGTATATCTTTTAAAAGTATCTTTATTAACATCAAGAATATTTAGTCCATAACTTGTTCCAACTAGTATATTTCCGTCTAAATTTTCATTTATAAAAATTATACAGTCATTGCTTAAACTAGTTTCATCATTGTCAATATTTTTATATATTTTATATTCCTTAGTATTTGGATTAATTTTTATTAATCCTCCACCTAAAAAGCAACCTATATAATAATTTTCTCTTGAATCTTCATAAATAGCACCTATAAATTTATCAGATACGCCAATGTCATCAAGTATATATGTAACATCTATAAGCTTATTGTTGGAATCTAATATGGCTAATCCATTACTAGTTCCTATAAATAAAGATCCTTTAGAGTCTACAAATAGATATGTTATTTTATTTGATGGTAAACCTTCTTTTTCTGTATAGTTTGTTATAGTATAACTTTCATTATCTTTAACTAAAACAGATAAACCATTATTGGTTCCAATAAACACTTTATTTTCATATCCAGTTATATCAATTATTGTATTGCTAAGTAAATTACTATTTTCTGTATGTAAATATTTAACTTCTTTTTCATTTATAATATTTACACCTTGTTCACTAGTTCCTAGCCATAACAGATTATCATCATCTTTATATATACCATAAATTGAATCTCCACTTATACTATTACTATCATATGGATCTGACTTAAAATGTGAAAATTTAGTATCTGGATTAAAGGTAGCTATCCCATTGTGTGTACCTATCCATATAAGTCCACTTTTATCTTTAAATAAGCAAAGTATTGAGCCATTTATTAAAGTATCGCTCTCATTTGTTTTTTTATTATATGATATAAACTCCTCGGTTTTATAATCAAAAGAGCAAAGTCCTATATCTGTAGCAATCCAAAGTTTACCTTTTGAATCGCTGATTACATCTCTTATATTATTACTTAATATGGAAGAGGCACTTCTACTATTTTTGTAATTCTTTATACTTTTATCATTTAAGTTTATTCTAAATAATCCATTACCTAGAGTACAAACCCATAGATTTCCTTTTAAGTCATCATATATGTTATATACCTCAACTTCTCCTATGGTATCTTCATAAGATTTTATTAGGTTTAAATTTTTATCTAATTCTACCAGTCCCTTGTCAGTTCCAACCCATATATGACCATTAGAATCTTCTTCTTCTGAATATATAACTGCAGTGTTAAGGTTATTTTCTTTTAAGGCAATACTATTAAAAGTATCTTTTTCTTCATCGTATAAATTAACTCCATTTATACCAAAAACAATAAGCTTACCTTCTTTAGTAGTAAGAAGTCTCCAACGATTACTATTTAATAAATTACCATTATCTTTTTCTGAGTAATAATTTTTTATTTCATCTTTATCAGTATCAATTCTAGTTAAGCCATTTATAGTTGAAATCCATATACGTCCATTTTTATCTTCTGCAATATCAATAATATAATTATCAGATATTGAGTTTTTATTATATTCATCATGCTTATACTGTTTAAACTCATATCCATTATACTTATTAAGACCAGCATCGGTTACTACCCATATATAACCTCTGCTATCTTGATATATGGTTTTTACAGTAGATTGAGATAAACCATCTTCAATGGTGATATTTTTAAAATTAAAATTTTCAATTATATTTGCATAGCTTGTAATAATACTAATAAAAGAAATTATACAAACCATAGTTAAGATTTTTTTTAGTTCTTTATTAAATTTTATAATCTTCATTAAATATCCTCGTTAAAAATAAATATATAGTCTTGTAATATTTTGTATATTACTATATTATCCGACAATCTTCAATGATATTCTATATTTTTATGTTAATATTTGCAAGTGATTTGTATCAAAAGAAAAATGTTTATAAAAGAATAGTAGTGGGATATAATTATTAATATACAATATCAGTGAAAAAATTATATATGGAGGTGAAGTGGGTGAATATACCGAATAATGTGAAAGCTTATTATACTGAAAAAGAGTTTGAAGAAATTCAAGCAAATTTTAATGGAAAAGCTGAATATGAAAATGGAGAAATTATATTAGCATCTAATACATCAATTAAACATAATTTAATAAAAGGCAATATTTTAGCAGCGTTAATTATGTATTTAAAAGGTAGCAAGTGTAGAGCATATGATGAACAAATAGAAGTTATATTCAAAAATGAATCGGAACTTCATAAATATAAGCCAGATGTTTTTGTCATGTGTGATAATCCAGAAAAACAAGGAGAAAGTTTCTTATCACCACCTAAAATTATATTTGAAGTAATATCTAGAAGCACTGCTAATCATGATTATATTACTAAATTATATGTATATCAAAAGTTTGGAGTTCTTGAATATAATATTGTTGAGCAAAATGGATTCATAGTTCAATATACGTTAATAGAAGGACAATATCAGATAACAAATACTTTTAAAGGGGAAGAGATATATACAAGCACTATATTTAAAGATTTAAGTATAAATTTAAAAGATATTTTCTAATAATATACTATTTTCTATATGGAATTGCTTTTTAAGATTTTATTATGTAAAAATGGTTATACTTTATAAAAAAGTATAGGAGAAAAAAATGAGTTCTTTTGGTGAAAGGTTTAAACGTATAAGAGTTTCTAAAGGATTAACACAAGAAGAATTGGCAGATGATTTTAATAAGCAATATGGCTATGCTTTAACTAAGGCAACCATAAGTCACTATGAAACTAATAGAAGAATACCTGAAATGAATACTATAAGAAAATTTGCAGATTACTTTACAGTATCATTAGATTATTTGCTTTGTAATGATATAGGTGTAGTTAAAGAAGGAGCTAGCTCATATTTAAATATAGGAACTGGAAAATATATAGAGTTAAATGAAATTGTAATGCTAATTAAATCATTATGTGATGATAAACTAATTATTAATAATAATGAAGTTATTTCAGAGGAGCAAAGAAAAATTCTTTGTAATGGAATAGATGTAGTTATTGGAAGGGACTGTTGAAAGAATTGTGTAATATCAATTCTATCAGCAGTCTTTTTTGTATGATTAGTTGGTAGAAATGGAATAATATACTTAAAAATTTGTAGGAGGAATTTTTATGACAAAAAAAGATGATATTAACTTTGATTACAATGAAGAAGTGAAAAAATGTAAAACAATCGATGATGTTATTGGAAAAGATGGATTAGTTCAGAGATTAATTAAAGATGTATTGGAAAATATATTAGAAGTTGAAATGGGCGAGCATTTAGGCCGTGACAAATACGATCGTCAAACTGATATAGATCAAGATGATAGAAATTATAGAAATGGTTATAGCAAGAAAACACTAAGAAGTTCATTTGGTGACGTCGATCTCGACGTACCACGAGATCGAAAAGCAGAATTTGAACCACAAATTATAAAGAAATATGAAACTGTATGTAATGAATTAGATAAAAAGATTATATCTTTGTATGCAAAAGGTATGAGTACACGTGATATTCAAGCTGAAGTTGAAGATTTATATGGTATAACACTATCACCATCAATGATTTCAAAAATAACTGACAAGGTCATAGCTACCGCTACCGAATGGCAAAACAGAATGTTAGATGAAATATATCCAATAGTATATTTAGATGCTATGTACTTTAAAGTTAGAAGTAATGGGAAAATAGTTAATAAAGCTGTATATATATGTCTAGGTTATACACTTGAAGGATATAAAGATATTCTTGGCATATGGGTAGATGAAGCAGAAGGTGCTAAGTTCTGGTTAAGTATATGTAATGACTTAAAAAATCGTGGAGTAAAGAAGATACTTATTGCATGTATGGATGGATTAAAAGGATTACCCCAAGTTATTAAAACAGTATTTCCAACAGTTGATATACAGACATGTATAGTTCATCAAATAAGAAATTCAATAAAATACATAGCATCAAAGGACAAAAAAGCTTTTATGAAAGATTTAAAAGAGGTATACAAGGCTCCTACAGAGGATCTTGCGTTAGCGCAGCTAGATAACCTAAAAGAAAAATGGGGAAGTAATTATGGAATGGTAATAGATTCTTGGTATAATAATTGGAATAATCTCGATACTTTCTTTAAATTTTCACCTCAAATACGAAAACTTATATATACTACTAATGTCCTAGAAGGCTTTAACAGACAGGTTAGAAAGTTCACTAAAGTAAGAACTATTTTTCCAACTGATGAATCATTGAATAAATGTGTTTATCTAGCGACAATGGAAATAATGGAAAAATGGACTCAACCTATTCATAATTGGGGAACTACGTTGGCTGAGTTATCATTATATTTCGAAGAGCAACTTAAAGATGAATTAGCTTAAGAGCTTGTACTTTTTAAAAATTTTATGTATACTTTGAAACTTTTGTTAGATACTATAAGTAAACATAAAATCACAGTATTAGTATTTCTGGTTAATAAAAAAATATTACTGGAAATCAAAATTTCCAGTAATATTTTTTAATATATAAAATCATTTACACAAATTTATCGATAGTCTCCCAGATGTTTTTGTAATGTGTGATTATGCTAAAACTTTAGGGGAAAGCTTTATATCAACTCCTAAAATTGTTTTTGAAGTTGTATCTGAAGAGTATTCTGATAATGATTATTTTATAAAAGCTAGAATATATCAAAAGTTTGGAGTATTAGAGTACAATATAGTTGAACCTAGTGGATCTATAACTCAGTATAGATTAATTAATGGACATTATGGAACTCCAAAGGTATTTGAAGGTAATGATGTTTATACTAGCGTTGTATTTAATGATTTAAAAATTAATCTTAAGGATATTTTTATTTAAATACCTCCAGGGTAGAGCCGTTTATTGGGTATACCCTGGAGGTAT
>ERZ772818.457-NODE-457-length-43024-cov-17.755661_pt1 | contig 43024 bp, 37 predicted proteins | sample MGYA00580837_ERZ772818 | MGnify/ENA primary metagenome ERZ772818 (study PRJEB29015, sample SAMEA2737671) | human gut metagenome | biome: human gut; feature: human-associated habitat; material: faeces | place: China | collected 2012 ...
TCTGGGCTTTGCGCATAAAAAAAGGCTGTGTCAGCATTTTGACACAACCTCTTTTCGTATAATCCTTGTTATGCAGAGTCCGAAGCCTGCCGACCGGTATCTTATTTGTCCAGCTCCTTCAGCAGTTCTTCTACGGCAACTTTCAGTTGGGTATCTTCACCCTTTACGATGGTTTCGGGCGAGTTGGCCACTTTGATGTCCGGTTCCAGTTGGCTGTTCTCCAGGTAGCTGCCGTCGGGCAGGCGGTAACCCACAACGGGGATGCCGAATACGAGCGACGGGTCTTGCAGACGCTCCCAGGATACGCTTGTCATGGTTCCCGGAACGGGCATACCCGCCAGTTTGCCGATATTCCGGTGGCGGTACACCCACGGTGTGCCGTGTGCATTGGAATAGTTGGCTTCGCAGGTCACCATAATGGAAGGCTTGTTCCAGCGGCGGCTGGGCATGTCGCAGGCTTCGCGGCCGCGAACCACTTGCGTGAAGTACTTCTGGCCGCTGAACAGAATTTCGATGTCCTCGTGCAGGCGTCCGCCGCCATTGAAGCGGGTGTCGATGACAATGCCCTCGCGGTTGTTGTATTTGCCCAAAATGTCTGAGTAGACGGAGCGGAAACTGTCATCGCCCATTGATTCGATATGAACATATCCCAGCCGTCCGCCGGACCATCTGTCCACATCTGCTGCACGTTGTTTCACCCAGCGGGTATAGAGCAGGGTATTCAGTGCGCTGCCGCTTATCGGAATTACCACCTCTTCCCAGCGTTCTTTGGTTTGCGGGTTGTAGAGTGAGACGAGGGTTTTCTTTTTGGCTTTATCATTTAATAATGTGTAGTAATCCATTTCAGGGGTAATTTCTGTGCCGTCAATCTTTTCAATGATGATGCCTGCCTTTGCTTTAGTTGAGGCGTTATCGAACGGACCTTTCTCTATGACTTCGGCAATGCGCATCCCTTTGTCCCGGTAATTCCAGTCGAAAAGCAGTCCCAGACTGGCAGTCGGTTCGCTTTGTCCGGAAGCGTAGTAACGGCCGCCGGTGTGCGATACGTTCAGCTCGCCCAGCCATTCGCTCAACAGTTCGGCAAAGTCGTAGTTATTGTCTATGTGAGGCAGGAACTTGCGGTAGGCGGCGCTCATGGCATCCCAGTCTACACCGTGCATATCGGTGTTGTAGAAACGCTTCTTCTGCTGTTTGTACACGTGGTTGAACATATATTCGCGTTCCGCCGCCAAATCCATTTTGGCTTGTGCCCGGTAAGTGACAGGCTTCAGCTCATCGGATGCCATATTCATCTTCTGCATGGTTTTGCCGCCCAGCAGGAAAAGGTTCTTGCCGTCTTTGTCCATTTCCATGGAAGCCCAGCCGGCATCCATTTTGTGAAGCAGCCGGGTGTCTTTCTTGCGGAGATCCATTTTCCAAAGGTCGTAACCGCCTTCAAAGGCGGCAAAGTAATAAAGGGTCTCACCGTCTTTGGAGATGATGACGCTGCCCATGTCCGAGGAATTCGGGGTGAGGCGTACCATGCGGTCTTCCATGTTTTTCAGTTCTACGGTGATGTCCTTTACCTGAGCCTTGTCATCGTCCGCGGCTTTTTCTTGTCCTGCATCTTTCTTGCTGCCTTTCTTACCTTTGGCAGTGTCCTTGCTTTGCGCTTTTTTCTGTTCGGCTTCCAGTTCCTTGCGCAGTTCGTAGTCTTCCTTGCTCAGGCAGTATTTGTCGTAGGCGTCCTGATTGAGGAAAACGAGCATGGCATCGTCCTGCGAACCCCATGAGGCATGAGCGCGCATGCCGTAACGCTCCGTCTTGAAGAGAATGGCATTGCCGTCGAGGGCAAAACGGGGCGAACCGCTCATGTAGCCGCTGTTGGTCAGGTTGATGATGGGGCTGTTGCCCTGTGCGCTGACAAGACCTATATCGGAATACGGGTCGTGCCTGTTGCCGATGAATTCGAGGGTGAACCATTTTCCGTCCGGCGACCAGGCATAGTCGAACCCGCCGCTCGTGCTGTACCAGGTGGAGCCATCGGTAATCTGGCGCACTTTCTTCGTATCAAGGTTCACCACCATGAGGCGGGTACGGTCTTCTATGAATGCCAGCTCTTTACCGTCGGGCGAGAATTGCGGGAAAGCACGCTCAACGGTGGCTGACGGCAACAATGCCTCTTCTTCTACGATGGTGGCGTTCGGGAAGTTGGGGTCTTCCTTGCGGACTATTTTGGCAAGATACAACTGCCAGTTGCCGTTGCGCTCACTGGCATAAGCCAGCGTGCGGTTGTCGGGTGCGAAGGACAGGCCGCTTTCACCGGCAGGGGTGTGGGTTATCTGTTTGGTTGTGGCATAGTCTGCCGAAGTGACGAACACTTCGCCACGGGCGATGAATGCCACTTGCTTGCCGTCCGGCGAAACGGTTGCCGAGGTGGCTCCATTGGTAAAGGTCAGGCGGGCTGTATCGGGCCGGTCGTCGCGGATAATCTCTATTTGTACTTTTTGCGGGGCGGCGCCATCCTGCTGGGTATATATTTCACCGTCGTAACCATAGCACAATGTTCCGTTGCCGCTTATGGAGAGGAAGCGCACGGGATGGGTCTTGAAACTGCTTACCGCTTTTACCGCTTCGGGGTGTGCCGGCTGCAGGGAGTACACATTGAACGAACCGCCGTTGCGCTCGCTCAGGAAGTACAAGGTCTGTCCGTCCGGCGAGAGGACGGGGTTGCGGTCTTCGCCCGCGTGGCGGGTGAGGTTGGTATGCTTCTCTGTACGGCAGTCGTACATCCATATGTCGCGTGTAATGGAAGAGGTGTGGTGCTTCCGCCACTGGTCTTCAAATCCTTTTTGGTCTTGGTAGAAAAACATGTCGCCCGTTTTGTCGAAGCAGAGGGCTTCGGCGGGAGTACCCAATACCTGTTCGGTGCGTCCGCCGGTTGCGGGGACTTTATAAAGCTCGGTCATGGCAGGACTGGGGAAGAGCGCACTTCCGGCCGGGTCCTGTATGGCGGCGGAGAAAAGGATATACTTGCCGTCGGGCGTGAATGCGGAAGGGATTTCTCCTGCCGAGTTGGTGGTCAGGCGTTGTGCCGCACCGCCATTGGAAGGCATTACGAATACGTCGAAATTTCCTTGCCTGTCGCTGGCAAACGCTATCTGTTTGCCGTCCGGCGACCATACGGGAGACGATTCGTAAGACTCCTGCGTGGTGAGCTGCGTGGCCGTACCGCCTTTTGCGGAAACTTTGTAGATGTCTCCCTTGTAACAGAAAACGATTTCCGTACCGTCGGGTGAAATCTGTATGTCGCGCATCCAGAGAGGGGTTGCGGCATAGGTGGTGAGGGTAGTGAAACCCAGTGTGAGATAAGCAAAAATTTTCTTCATATCGGATAGGATTCTATTAATATTCTTGGGGGGATTGAAGCCTTTTTTCGGTGAGACAGTCTTTCGCAGCTATTTGATACCTCTTGCTTTGTAGATTATTTCTTTGGCATTGTTGATGTCCTGGAGTTTCTCTTCGGCGGCGCGTTTGATGTCTTCTCCCAGTGTGGCTACCCGGTCGGGGTGGTGCTTCAGTACCAGTTTGCGATAGGCGGCACGCACCTCCTCATCGGTGGCTGTAGGAAGAATTTCCAGAACTTTGTAGGCAGCTTCCAGGGAGTTTCCGCCCAGGTTGAGCATGGATTCCACTTCTTTCTCGGACAGTCCCATATAGGTTGCCACTTCTTTCAGCGCTTCTATCTCTTCGCGGCAGACGTTGTTGTCGCTCCGGGCTATGTTGGCAAGGAATCCCAGCAGTTGCAGGCGTTCCTCGTATGTGAGGTTGGCGGCTATCTGCCTGCCGCAATCACGGATGGTCTGTCTGAATGCGAGAGGATTCTGCATGTCCATTCGCTTGCGTTGCTCGAAGAGGTTGAGCAATATCCGTTCGCCTTCGCCTACTGCCGCAACGCCGAAGTTGGCCCGTAGGAAATTGCGGACGTATTCCATTTCACTGTGCATGATGCGTCCGTCTGCCCGTATGATGTACGAGGCCATTACCAGCATCGAAAAAAGAAAACTGTTCCGTTGCCCGGCAAAGACATCTTCCTCAGTCTGTCCGTTGCCATAGTCTGTCGTATAACTTGCAGTATTGCCACCGAGCTCTATCAGCGACCCGAGTGCATATCCTGCCAATGCGCCGAGCGGTCCGCCTGCCATGAAGCCGATGATACCGCCAATCCATTTTCCTGCTCCCATAATTTTGTTCTTTTATCTGCAAAAATAGCAATTCTTATCCGAATAAGAGAAAGGGGTTAAAAAGAAAAACGGTCGTCACTCGTCACTTTTAGTCTTTATCCCTTTGTGGGAGAGCGATACAGACGTGGTGACACGGACGACGACAGGTGACGACCAATTTCGGTCGTCACGGGAAAAGGCTCTTTTTATCCGTCTTTCAGTTGTTAATCATCCTATAATCAGCGTATTATTGTTTAAAACAAGATTTCCTGCATTTGGGGAGATTTTGTTCATATCAGGGTCTAAAAAAGGTTAAACCGTGACTTTTCATCCCGAATGCGTAAGATAAATGTGATGTTGCCTTGTTGTTTTTCCGCTATCGCACCTTGTATAATGTTGCAACAGCATGTAGTATTCCTCGTTTTCCAATTGCGGGCTGTAGAGCCCGCAGCTGCAAACCCTGCGGTTCGCAGTTGGCAACCGCAGGGCCCGCAACTGGAAAACGGGGTTTTTATTGTGGTACGGCTACATTTATCATGCTGCTTTTCAACAAAAAAGAATAAGGAAAGTGCTGTTTTTGTGTGGGAAAAACGGGTTAGGCTTAGGCAAAAGAGAATGGAAGAAGCGGGGATTTTTTACGTTGAGCTGTTGTTGTAGATTTATTTTATTAAACTTGTAGCAAAGCATTGATTTTTCAGAAACTACAGACATTACTGCATCAATCCACCTTCAACAAAGAAAACGACTTCATTCAGCCGTTGTTTATTTTTTTTCTCGTCTTTAAAAACAGCAGGAATATGTAACACATTATCTTGAATCAGATTATCCATTAAATACCACATAACCTCATGGTACAAAATTACCATTGCTGTTTTTTCATCACTTATATTATATTGGGTTGCTATATTGCTGCAATTACTTTTAAGTTCAGAAGAAATGGAGTCAACCAGCTTTTTGATAATGTGATGAAAACGGTCTTGCTGTTTTTTTATAATAGGAAATTGTATATCCCCGTTACTGTTTGTCAAGCCATAAGGTATGAGTTTAGAAATAAGTTGTGGATTGTTTATTTTCCCAAATTTGGATATTTCTTCAGCACTTTCATCCATCGTTTTACTGCTTGGTGAGACTTCGCTGTTGAGATAGGTTAGTATAAAATTCATATCACCAAAGCCATTTGTTCCGAATTTAAGGTCTTTGCGTGGCTCATATAAAACCCAGTAGCAACCACTCCAACCAGCATGGTTGTTTATCTCATCGAATAAGACCAGTTTAGTCCACATCCTACCATCCAAAAGATATGAAAACACCAATGAGAGTGCGTTATTTTCAAATCCCATCTCCTTGATTGTATGTACGAGAGAGAGACAAAATCACTTTTAGTGTTTGAATACATAGATTTCGCAATCTCCTTACTGATATTTCTTAAAGAGGTTGTCTGTTCTTCGTCAAGAATAGGAATTGTGCATTTCCATTTTCCTTTGGTTCTGTCAATTAGTCCTCCTACTTCCAATAATAATAATTGGCTGTCAGAACACTTAACTCCCATTTTAAGAAGTTCATTTAGGGTGTGAGGCGTTCGTAGATTATATATTATTTCCCAATTATTATCTGCAAGAACATAGTCTTCCGGTTGATGTCCACTTACAGCAACGAATTGCGTAGCTTCCCACTTCTCATAAGCTCGGACATTAGTCTGAGCTTGTATTCTTGGTAATGAGATTGATAGCAAAAAGATTGTTAAAACAGAAAGTTTGAATTTGTTCATCATAATAAATTTAATTTATAATTCAGTGTTTACGTGTATTTTTGCTCGTCACGATTTGTGTTATAAATGTGTCATATATAAAAGAAAAAGGAGCTAAGTTTATCACTTAACTCCTTCATTTTTACCAGTCGGGGTGACTGGATTCGAACCAGCGACCACACGCCCCCCAGACGCGTACTCTAACCGGGCTGAGCTACACCCCGAATCGTTGTTTTGCGTGTGCAAAGGTACGTATTTATGGGGATTGTGCAAATTTTCTGCCCTCTTTTTTTGTGTTAATCGTGATATTTCTTGTTTTAATTCTATTAATGCATTGTGTATCAGTATTTTATGTCGTGGGATGATGACGAAACTATTTGTATTTGTTAGTGTAGACCTATCTTGAATGTTTTAGGAAAGTTTTAGGGAAAAGACGTGCCGAAAAAGACTGATATATTTCTTCCTAACGAATGTTAAATTGTTGATTTTTTTATATATCACTCGTTCGTTGTTTGGAAAATAATCGTATATTTTTGCTGCACGATAAATGTTGAACTTAAAATAAATAATAATATGGCAACTTTTAAAGTGCTTCTTCATGCTTCTAATAAAAGAAAGAATGGGACTTATCCCGTATCTTTGAGAATAATAAAAAACCTGAAAGTAAAGTATATCTCACTTGGGCTTTATGCAAGAAGAGAGGAGTGGGATGATGATTGTGAACGTTTCAAATGTGACAAACGTGTCTGTCCTAATTATAAGGAATATAATGCGAGAATATTACAATTGTTGGCTCGTGCGCAAACTGTCGAACGTGATTTTGAGTATGACAAAATAGATTGGACTTTGAATCAGTTTGAAGATGCCTTTCTTTATAAAAGTAAACAAGGTAAATTTCTTGATTTTGTATATCTGCGTATTACTGAAATGAAAGATACTGGGCATATTGGAAATGCCAAGGTATGGGAACGTGTTGTTTATAATCTGCGCTTGTTTGATAAACGTCTGTCTGCACGTTATTTTCAAGAAATAGATTTGAAGTATGTAAACGGCTACAATCAGTTTATGGAAAAAAGAGGTTGGTGTGGTAATACTCGCAAGCATGAATTGAAGACGTTGCGTGCTATGTTGAACAAGGCTATCTCTTTAAAGGAATGTTCTCCTACTACTTATCCTTTTGGTAAGGGTGGCTTCTGTATTTCTGCCTTGGAAGAAGAAACCCGTAAAAGGTATTTGCCTCAGGAATATCTGTCAAGCCTGATGAACTGTAAGTTTGATAACAAGCCTCGTGAAGTGGCAAGACGTCTGTTCCTATTCTCTTATTTTTGTTATGGGATGAGCTTCATTGATATGGCAAACTTGAAAAAGGAAAATATCAAGATGGAGGGTGGAGTGGAACATATTGTGTATAAAAGACACAAGACGGAACACAGCAAGAATGCCAAATTTATTAGAATACCCGTAACTGATGAATTAAGAAATCTTCTATCATGGTTTAAAGAGAATACTGTCCTTATTGGCGACTGTCTTCTACCTTTGGTTTCGAAAGATTATAATGGTGAGCAACTGTATGATCACTTGCGTAGAAGATTGGCACGTTATAATGACCGTCTAAAAGAAATAGGCGAGGAGCTTGGCTTCACTGAAAAGCTGACGAGTTATGTAAGCAGGCATTCCATGGCTATGACTTTACAAGCTGACGGTGTTTCCCGTGAAATGATAAGTCAAGTGATGGGACATAAGGATTTGGAAACGACTAATACCTATTTGGACAGTTTTGGTGATGCTGAAATAGAGAGAGTTACGATTGGTGCTTTGTATAAAAATAGAGTGAGTTTATAAATAATAAAATATATAAAAAATGAAAAAAAAGGACTTTAAAAGGGAACTTATCAGCCCTAATTATAGAATTGATAATAATGTGATGCGCAGGTATATGCGTGAAGTTTTTGCTTCGAAAGAAATGATTGAGCAGGAAATTGCCGAAGTTGAATCGCTTATAAAATCCCGCTGTGAAAGGTATGGAATAATAACAATGGAAGATAATCTTCAATGTTTACGAACTGGTAATGGCTTTGAACTGATAGAAGGGGGTAAACAATCTCTTGCTTATATTCGTGAAGAACTGAATAAATATAGACAGAATTTTGCTGACGATTTGACCTTTTGGTCTGAGGTAGAGAAAGATTGGGATAATCTGCCTTATTTGTTGACGGATTTGAACGAAATTGAGAATTTTAACCTGAGTGTTTATCTCGTTGAATTAAGGTTGTGGCTGGAGAAATATTCTAATATTCCTAAAAAGAAAAAAATGTTGGTGACAATGAATAGTAGATATGATGAAGAAACTTTGAAAAATGTATATAATTTTTTAAAAACTACTGTTTATTGGGCTGGTGAAAATGTCAGTAGTCGCGATTTTTTGAGGATATTTAAAACCTCGTCAGTTGATGATATAAAAAAGATTCGTATTCGAAATCTGCGGGGGTGTAAGGCTTTTGTTAGACTCTTGGTTGATTCTTTGGTAGGAACTTTTGATGCTAAAATAGTTAATTTGTGCTTTTGTGATGAAGAGAATAAATCTTTGAATGTACAGATTCATAATACAGCATCTGGAAAATATGCAATAGAGTTGAAGAGATTACTTTCTAAGGATAACAAGGTTAAATAGTCTATATTTTGCGCATGCATTTTCTGTTTATAAGAGCCTGATACTTAATTGTATCAGGCTCTTTTTGTATGTGTATATAGTTGCGCAAATGTGATTTTTTTGTTTGAATACTACTGTATAATTTTGCTGTTGTTTAAAAAAAATATATATGAAAAAAATACAAATTACTGACCTCTCAATGGACGAGTTGAAGAAAATATTAAGTGAAGTAATGAACGAGTGTATGAATACAAATGGGTCATCAGATTCTGATATAATCGGGATAGATGAAGTCTGTAAAATGACAGGTATGTCGAAGTATACAGTTTATAAGAAGACCTCTAATAGAGAAATCCCTTTTTATAAATCGACTTTGGGCAGACGGAGTGTCTTGCGTTTTGTCCGTTCTGAGATTAGGACCTGGATGTTAAGACATCGGATAGGGACGGTCGATGAATTCTTGGAGGAACAAGATGGTGTATATAATAAGTAATATAATATTAGTAATTTAAGAATATATCATTATGTATGATACATTAAAATTTATATTAAAAGAGGAAGAACTAAATAATGAAATTAGTTTTATAGAGGAGGTTTCTTGTAGACTGACTGATGTGAAATACTATAATAATAGGGTGGTAGGTCGTATTAAAAATATGCAGGTAGATATAAGGGGCACTACTTTAATTGTGGAGGGTAGTCTAACAAAATGGTTTTTGGGTAATAATTATGAAAGGTTTTTATTATTGTGGGAAATTAGATCAGCGATAAGGTGTTTGGGTTCTGCTCTTGGAGTTCCGATAGAAAAGGCTAAAGTTAGTAGAATGGATATAGCTTTTAATTTTAGGGTAAGTTATGTGCCTTGGTTGTATTTGACTAAATTACTTTATTTTGATAGTTATCATCGTTCGAATATAGAAAAGGAGACTCTCTATTTTGACAGGTATGATTGTCAGCTTGTGTTTTATGACAAGATGAATGAATTAAAAAGTTGTGGTGTGGAAGAATTGGCACATTTGAATTTGTTAAGATATGAGTTCCGTTTTAAAAAGGTAACGAAATTGTTTGGTGAAGTAAGGGGCAGTTGTTTGTATGATTCTGATTTTTGTCTGTCGTTGTTGGAGAAATGGTATAGATGTTATATGGATATTGATAAGCAGGTAGAAGAGGCTGGTCTGAAATTTACTGGTGTAAAGGGTATGAAAGAGTCTTGTGTTGCCTTGTGTATGTCTGAAATAAATATGTTCGAGGCGGTTGAAGAAGCTTTTGTAAAGAAAGAGATAAACAGTGCTGTTAAGTTTGCTGTCCTACAAGAGTTAAGGAGAATAAGAAGTATTTATTTGGATAATGAAAAAGAGCCTTTAATAAATGAGTTGACGAGAAAGATAGATAATGCCTATGTAATGTTGAAAAGGCGATATAATGTTTCTCCTGCCCGTATGGAGCTTCTTAATGGGTCGTATAATAATGTATCGTGAAATAATCGTTTTTATTCGTTTTTTGATATGGTATTTATTAAAGGTGGATTGTAATCAGTAGTAAATCATAATTGTGCAAAAAAACGCTTATTTACAATCTTTCTGCTTATGTTGGTGAAATGTCATGGATAGAAGATTTTCTTGCAACATTGAAACAAACGAAATATCGTTTACAACTTCATTAAAATTTGTAAGATAGTCTTGAATATCATTGTACTGCGGGGTTGACTTTGCTGAGGACAATAATTCAAGACTATCATTTTAAATGATTTGAAAATATGTCAGTAGAATTTCAAAGTGGATTTGATGAACTGATGAAAGCTCGTAGAGCTTCTGTTGGTGAGATAAGACGTTACGGTAAGTTTGATTATCGTAAAACTCCTTACGGTTGGGTTTATGTAGGTGAGAATAAATTATATCAAATTAATGAACAATTTAATAAAATACTTGATAAACAAATTAAAGGTGAACTTCCTAAAGATTATAAGTATAAACTTGGAAAACCTGAGAATATATTATCAAGCGCTGGATTTCCTGATAGGGAAATTCGTTTAATGGCTTCTACTCTATCTTTAAAATCGAGTAAAAAATATAAAAACAATCATCCTTTTGATTTGAAGGATGTAAGGAATTTACCTTTTGCTTTAAATCATCCTATTTTTATATTTAATAGTAAAACCCAACCTACATCAAAGGTAGTTATAACTGATTTAAAAAGTAATAATGTAAATTTACTTATTGCTTTACAGATTGATTTTAAAGAAAAGGATGCTATTGTAATTTCTATAAGAAGTATTTATCCTAAAGAAAGTCAGCAGTCTATATTAAATTGGGTAAATGAAGGTTTGTTAGTTTGGAGAGATAAAAAGAAAGCGCTGAAATTTTCATCTAAACTGCAGTCCAATTCCGCAGAAGTTAGAGAAAATACCAGCGCTTTGTTTGATGCTGTAAATATCATAAGAAAATTTGAGAATGCCAACAAAAAGGATAACGAGTTAAATATAATTAAAGATAAATTAAGAAAAAGTAGTTCATCTAAACTGCAGTCTAATTCCGCAGACGTTAGAGGAACTACTTTAAAAAAGAGTCTCGATCATACGACTCCTGATGATTCCGTCCTTCAGTATGGCCTGGATCTGTTCCGGTATAAAACCTCTCCTGTTTCCATCGACTCTTTTTATAAAGAAGAGAGTGGGCGAAGCTGCTCTTCACTGCCTAAAGATACGACTAATACGAATGATATGCAACAATTTATGGACGAAATTATAGAAAAGAGTAAGAAAGGTGCACCTATTGGTACAGAGAGGACCTACAGTAATGGTAAGACTTATATTAGGGCTAATTTATTGGAATAACGATATTTATATTCTTGTTTTTTCTGTGTGGTAAACAGTTTTTCTTGTTTTATACAAAATTATGTAATAAATATTTGGACAGTCAAAAATAATTAAATATATTTGTTTTGTGGTTATGTAAATGACACTATAATAGATAGTTATATATAGTATATGATTATAGTAACAGACAAATATTATGATTATGGAGACTAAGAATAAGGGTTTTGATACTGGTATAGCAAGTGAGTATTTGGTACTGTCTATGTTGTACCGTCTTGGGATAGATGCTTATATGACATTGGGGAATAAGAAAAGTGTAGATATTTGGATAAAGAATGATGACGACTTTGCCATTGAAATAGATGTAAAGTCTGTTCGTGAATATGATTCTATTCCTGTCGGTAATGTGGAAGCTAAGGATAATCGTTATATTGTCTTTGTAATATATAATAAGAAGTTTGACTTTAAAGATGTTCCTACACTGCCTGAATTTTATATTGTTCCAAGTAAATATGTGGTAGAGAATAGAACAAAATATGACTTAAAAAGTGGTGGAGAACGTTTTAATATCTTTAAAAAGGATATAAAGGACTATATCAATCGTTGGGATTTATTGAAAAAAAGGTGATAGTTATCAATTATAAATAAGGGGATTATATAGTTATGTCAGCTTATGGAGTGACGCTTCTGCTAATTAAGAAAGAGGACGAAAAGGAGTTTGTTGTCTGTAGTACGGAAGATTTGAACATGGATTATCACGAACTTCGTAATTTATATTCGTTTAGGGAAGAACATAATGATGGTTATATGGACTATTACTTGGATATACCTAAGGAAGAATTGCCAACTATATATGATCAGACAAAACGAACTGTAGGTTATACGAAGAGGCAACTATTAAAATATCATGAGGAGCAGTTGAAAGTCTTGGACTCTATTATGTTGCGGACTGATTATGACTTTATTCGCATTCATATTTATGAATTTGATTGTTATGGTGTAGATTAATGTATAATTATTAACGATTAAAAGTGTATGAAAACTGTTAAGGGGAAAGAAAAACGTCCAGTTCACCCTCGTTGGAATGATACAAGTGGTATAAGTGTTATTTATAGAGCGACTGAAGAAGAGAGAAAAAAAGCAACTGAAAAGATGGTCGATACTGCTGTTAGGAATATTGAAAAATTTCATGCTGACAAGAATAAGCAAAATATAAAAGACTTGAAGAGTTGTCAGAAAGATTATTTGCAAGAAGAAAAGGAACTTCAACGGAAAATTTCTCTTGGGATGAAAAAGTACAGAGAGAAATTGTCAAAAGAATATATGGAAATTGGGCATGAAATAGAGTTGTCTTTGGCAGAGCAACATATAATTAGTGGCTTGGATAAATATATAGAAGAAGGTAATTTTGATATGGTAGAACAGTATATGTTCTATATGTTTAGAGATTACGGGATTGACTTGCTTGAAAATTATGAGGTGGCAGACAGAGTTGAATATATAAAGAGAATTCTGCCTACTTTGATAGATATAAAGATGAGAAAATCTATTTTAGAAGAAATCACAGAAATGATTACCAATGATATTGAAGATATTAAATCTCTAATTGAGACGAAGAGGGGGCTGTTTATATTGGAAAAGAAAATAGCTTCTCAATAGATATTGGATTTAATTACGAAAAATAGAATGCCGTTTGACTATTTTGTTGAATGGTATTCTTTTTATATATGGCTTGCCACTATAAGGAAGATAATATTGTGTGTTCTGAATGTATGGGGATTTACATTAAAGAACCGCGTTGTATATAATGGTCTGTTTTGTTGTCCACGGTTAAAGAATGTCCGACCTTTATAGTAAATAAAAAAGCTATAAAGTTATGAATGTTTTAGACGTTGATTTGTATCAATTTGAATTAGTTTATAGGATTTGTTTTAGGAAAGTTGTACAGAAAAAAGAAAAAGGAGTTGAACTGATTGCTCTAACTCCTTGTATATCTGTAAGTTATATTAAGTTCTTGAATATAAGCTCTTTGGTTCCCCCAGACGCGTACTCTAACCGGGCTGAGCTACACCCCGAATTGCGGATGCAAAAGTACGTCTTTATTTTGAAATAGCAAATACTTCTGTGATTTTTTATTGCCTTTATTTTACCTTTATTTTAAAATTCGCTGTTTATCAGTGTTTTCTTATTGTTAAATAAATCTGAAATAGTAGGTGATTGCAATATCCGGCCGGAAAAACGGATGATTCTTTGGGGCATATTACCTTTTTCTTGTTTATTTATATTAGCTTTGCCATCTCCCAAAAGCAGTTATAAACCGTATAAACAATATATTTGATGATGGATATACCTAAATTGCGCTTGTTGAACCAGCAGTTGGCGAATCCTTTGTTTCATTCTCCGAAAGAGTTGGTGTCCTGGATGGGAGCTGTCCAGGCACAGGATTATGCAATGGCTAAATGGGCGGTGGGTATGCGCCTGGCTTCGGCCACTGTCCGGACGGTGGAAGAAGCGTTGCAGAGAGGAGAGATTTTAAGAACGCATGTAATGCGCCCTACGTGGCATCTGGTGGCGGCAGAAGATATTCGTTGGATGCTGAAGCTCTCTGCCCGGCGTATAAAAGCTGCCAATGAGGCATACGCCAAAGGCAGGGAAGAGATATCCGAGGAACTTTACAGTAAAAGCAATCGTGCATTGGAAACGATTCTTGCCGGAAAGAAAAGGCTGACCAGGCTGGAAATAGCGGAACACTTCCGGCATTCGGGGCTGGCGGCGGACAACTATCATATGACCCGCTTTATGGTACGGGCGGAAGTGGAAGGCATCGTTTGCGGAGGAGAGTCTAAAGGCGGAAAGCATGCTTACATGCTTCTGGAAGAGTGCGTGCCACCTGTGCCGGACATAACGAAGGACGAGGCTCTGGCACGTTTGGCAAGGAACTATTTCCGTAGTCATACCCCTGCCACTTTACAGGATTTTGTGTGGTGGTCCGGACTATCCGTAACGGAAGCGAAACAAGGTATATACCTGATAGGCTGTGAACTGACGGAAGAGCAGTGGAAAGGGCAGACCTGGTATCTTCATGAGTCCGGCAGAACCCGCGGCAGCATAAAAGGGCATATACGGTTTCTGCCGCCGTACGATGAGCTGCTGCTGGGTTATAAAGACCGGACGGATGCGCTCCCTTCCGAACACTGTTCCAAAGCTTTTACAGGGAACGGATTGTTCTTCCCGGTAATACTTTACGAAGGGCAGATTGTAGGGAACTGGGACAGGAAGGTTAAAAGAAACGGATGCGACCCGGGGTATTCTCTCTTCCGGCAGGAAAGCCGTATAGATGAGGCTTTATTGGACAAAGCACAACAGCAGTATATGCAGTTCTTGGGAAAGTGAGGGATTTATACCCCCATACATTCCCGGTAAAAGTCGAACACCTCGAAAATCGTTTCTTTGTCCGCCGTCTGGTTCAGGCAGATATCGCCTACCTCTTTCAGCAGCGTGAAATTGATGATGCCGGCAGTGTTTTTCTTGTCATGCAACATCAGTTCGTAAAGGCTGTCGTATTGCTTGCAGCTAAAGGCGAAAGCGCCGTAATTCTCTTTGATAAATTGGATGGTCTGGCGCATTTTATCTTTAGGAAAGCCGGCTTTGAGGTAGGAGAGGTAAAGTTCGCACACAAGTCCCCACGCCACGGCATAACCATGCAGTACCGGACGGTTTTCGGCCAGGGCAAGACTCTCGAAAGCATGTCCTATGGTGTGTCCCAGATTGAGCGCCTTGCGTATGCCGTGCTCTTTGGGGTCTTGTTCCACAATATCTTCCTTTACCTGTACGGAGCGCCCTACCATTGTCCTGAGTGCGGAGTAATCTATGTTTTCTGTATCGAAAGACAGCAGCTCCGCCAGATGGTCGGAAGTGCTGATGAGTCCGTGCTTCAACATTTCGGCATAGCCGGAGAAAAAGTTGCGGGCATCGAGGCTGCGCAGGAACCCGGTTTCCAGCAAGACGGAGGAAGCAGGGGCGAAGACACCGATTTCATTCTTCAGTCCGTTGAAGTTGATGCCTGTTTTTCCGCCTACGGATGCGTCTACCATGGCAAGCAGGGTAGTAGGGATGTTGATGTATGCAATGCCGCGTTTGAAAGTGGCAGCCGCAAAGCCGCCGAGGTCGGTGGCCATTCCGCCGCCCAGGTTTATCAAGAGCGAATGGCGGGTGGCTCCCTGTTCGCTCAGAGCCTGCCACACGGAAGCCAGCGTCTCCAGGTTCTTGTGCACGTCTTCTGCTCCGATAATGATTTCGGCGGCATTTTCCAGTGCGGGGATGCTTTGCAGTTGCGGCAGGCAAAGGCGGTGCGTATGTTCGTCGGTAAGGATGAAAAGCTTGTCGTGAGGACATTTTCCGATGGCATGCGTCAGGTCGTTTTCCAACTCCTTGCAGAGGATTACTTCTTGTTTACTCATTTGACTTATTACGGATTAGAAGTTGTAAATTATGGAAGGGAGCATTGCTCTCTTTATTTATTATGCTACAAAGATAGTTCTTTCAACAATAAAACGTTATCTTTGTTTCCGAAAATCTATGTATTTGTAAGGTGTCCGCACCGTAACCTTTAATTTGTATGTAAGAAAATGAAAGCTTTACTTCCCGTATACTGCCGTCCGTTGGGCTATTTCGTAATTGCGCTGGCCTTGTTCCTTCCGTTCTTGATGATGCTTACGGGCAGGGTTACAGATGCCAATCTGCTGTTTTATAAAGAGTGCTCCAAACTCCTGATGATGCTGGGGGCATTGATGATACTCTTTGCGCTGACGAAAGGCGAATGCAAGGCGACAGAGGAGATACGCAACAAAGCCACGCGCAATGCGATGTTCCTTACCGTGCTCTTTATTTTCGGAGGCATGCTGTACAGGGTGGCGCAGGGCGATATTATGTCCGTCGATTCTTCTTCTTTCCTGATATTCCTGATTATGAACGTCCTCTGCCTTGAATTCGGCATAAAGAAAGCGACCGTGGACAACCTGTTCAAGCGGAATAACCGGTAATTAAACAAAATCATTCTGTAGCCCGTTAAACCTTTTGCCCGTACTTTTGTCAAAAGCATCAGTTACAAATAAACAGTGTTGATTATTTAGAAGACAGGGCATGAAAAAAATTATCACTGCGGCGGTGCTGTTGCTGGCAACGGCATTGTCTGCTTTTTCACAAACCAAAAACATCACCGTATCCGGCCGTGTGCTTGAAGACACGAACGAGCCTGCGGTGCAAGCTACCATTCAATTGCTATCGTTGCCGGACAGCGCTTATGCAGCCGGTGTTGCCACTACGGGAAACGGCTACTTTACCCTGCCGAAGGTGAATGCGGGGAAATATGTGCTGAAAGTTTCCTATATAGGTTTTAAGAATAAGTTTCTACCGCTGCATCTCTATGCCAACGTGCGCAATAAAAATGTGGGTACGATAACGCTCGAAACGGATGCCATTATGCTTGCCGAGGCTGTGGTAGTGGCGGAAGCGCCGCAAGTGCAGGTGGTGGAAGATACGCTGATGTACAGTTCCTCTGCCTATCGCACGCCGGAAGGGGCGATGCTGGAAGAACTGGTGAAGAAACTGCCCGGTGCGGAAATCGATGATGACGGCAATGTGACGATTAACGGCAAGGAGCTGAAGAAAATCATGGTGGACGGCAAAGAGTTCTTCGGGGGCGATATAAAGACGGGCTTGAAGAACTTGCCGGTGGATATAATTGATAAACTGAAAACCTACGATAAGAAGTCCGACCTGGCACGCATCACCGGTATAGATGACGGTGAAGAGGAGACGGTGCTCGACCTTACCATAAAGAAAGGTATGAATAAGGGGTGGTTCGGCAATGCGGATGTGGCTTATGGTACGGAAGACCGTTATATGGCACGCATGATGGTAAATTACATTGTCGATAAGACGCAATTCTCTTTGATTGGTTCTGCCAATAATGTCAACGACCAGGGATTCTCCGGTGGTGGCGGCGGTCCGCGCTGGCGCAGGAACAACGGTTTGGTAGCCACGAAAACACTGGGAGCGAACTTTGCGACGGAGACTTCGAAACTGGAGCTCGACGGTAGTGTCCGCTATGATTATAAAGGTGCGGACATTATCAGTACCAACTCTTCGGAACGTTTCCTGCAGAACGGAAGTTCATACTCCAATTCGAACGCTGTCAACAAGAACAAGAATTCGGATGTCTTTGCCAACTTCCGTCTGGAGTGGAAGCCGGATTCGATGACGAATATCATTTTCCGTCCTAACTTCTCTTACGGCAAGACAAACGGTACTTCCGGTTCGGAATCGGGAACATTCAACTCGGACCCGTATAGCCTGATTGCCAACCCGAACGATTTTCTCGACTTCGACAAGCTGGAAGACGACCCTTTGGAAAGTATCCGTGTCAATGCAACGAATGATGCTTCTCTGACCAAAAGCAAAAGCATTTCGACATCCGCCACGTTGCAACTCAACAGGAAGCTGAATAACCGCGGACGTAACATAACCTTCCGCGGACGCTTTAGCTACGGCGACAACGACAACGACCAGTACAGGCAGTCGGAAACCCGCTATTACCAGATATTGAACGCGTTGGGCGGAGACTCCGTTCTGTATCGCAACCAGTATATCACAACACCTACCAACAATTATAATTATAGCGCCCAGGTTACGTACAGCGAACCGATTGCACGCGCCACTTTCCTGCAGTTCAGCTATCAGTTCCAATACAAGTACAGCGAGAGCGACAAGACCACATTCGATATGCTGGACTATCCGGAGTGGGACATCAACGGGCCTTTGCCGTCCGGATACGAGTCGCATGCCGTGGATAGCCTGGGCAAATATGCGGAGTACAGATACTACAACCACGATGCGTCCGTGTCGTTGCGCTTCATCCGTGAGAAGTATCAGTTGAGTGCGGGGATGTCTTTCCAGCCGCAGCATTCGGTATTGTCCTATAAGCGCGGGGATTATATGATTGATACCGCCCGAAACGTATTCAACTTTGCCCCGAACATTGATTTCCGTTACCGTTTTTCTAAAGTGAGCCAGTTGCGTTTTATGTATCGTGGACGCAGCAGTCAGCCGAGCATGGAGAACCTGCTGCCTATTGCCGACAACTCGAATCCGCTGAACATCAGAGTCGGAAATCCGGGACTGAAGCCGGCATTTACGCACAATATGCGCCTCTTCTACAATACTTATAATGGGGAGTTGCAGCGCGGAATGATGACACATCTCAGCTTCTCGACCACGCAGAACAGCATCAGCAACAGTACGGTGTACAACGAGCAAACCGGCGGACGGACCACTACGCCCAAGAATATCAACGGCAACTGGAGCGCTTTCGGTATGTTCGGATTCAATACGGCGTTGAAGAACAAGAAGTTTACGGTAAACTCTTTTTCGCAACTCAGATACAATAACAACGTGGCTTTCCTATACGATCAGAATACGAAACAGGATAACAAGAATACCACTACCGAACTTATGCTGAGCGAGCGGGTGAACGGGGCCTACCGCAACGACTGGTTTGAATTCGGAGTGAACGGTTCGGTTTCCTATACGGCAGAGCGCAGCAAATTGCGCCCGGAGAATAACCAGAATCCCTATACCTTCTCTTACGGTGCGCTGACCAACATCACGATGCCCTGGAAGATGACGCTTTCCACCAATATCACCAATCAAAGCCGCCGCGGCTATACGGACAGCAGCATGAACCGCAACGAGTTGATCTGGAACGCGCAACTTTCGCAATCGTTCCTGAAAGGTGCGGCGACTGTGAGCTTCGAGATGTACGATATCCTGAAACAACAGAGCAACATCAGCCGCTCGTTGACGGCGGATGGCCGGTCGGTGTCGTCTTATAATGGTGTCAACAGCTACTGCATGCTGCATTTCATTTACCGTTTGAATATTTTTGGCGGTAAGGGTGCGCGCGAAAGCATGCGTGGCAGGCAAGGCTTCGGCGGTCCTGGTCCGGGCGGCCACCGGGGTGGCTTTGGCGGCGGGCGGCGTCCGTTCTAATGTTAATCAATGTAATAGGTCGTAAAACTTCCTTCCTTTTTCATATATTTGTTTTAAAATCTGTTTTGATTTTTATTCGGGACTTATTTCTTCTTGTGACAAATGTATGCTTGATTGGAACTTCATAGCCGGCCTGATTGCCACAGTAGCATTCGATATTATCTATTTTGGCGCAATTATCGGAACAATCACGGTTATCATTCTCGATAACCGGAATCCGGTAAAGACAATGGCGTGGATATTGGTGCTGATGTTCCTTCCGGTGGTGGGACTGGTGTTTTACTTCTTCTTCGGCCGCAGCCAAAGGCGGGTGCGTGTCATTGGCAAGAAGAGTTACAACCGTCTGTTGAAGAAGCCGATGGCCGAATATCTTGCCCAGGATTCCTGTGCGCTTCCGGCAAATTACGGACGCCTTATCTCTCTGTTTCGCAACACCAACCAGGCTTTTCCTTTCGATGGAAACCGTGTGGAAGTCTATACGCGGGGACTTTCCATGATTCAATCCTTGTTGCGCGAATTGCAAAAGGCGACCAGGCACATCCACATGGAGTTTTATATCTTCGAGGATGACGCCGTAGGCCGTATGGTGCGCGATGTGCTGATGGAGAAAGCGAAGCAGGGAGTGGAAGTGCGTGTGATTTATGATGATGTGGGATGCTGGCATGTTCCCAACCGCTTTTATGAACAGATGCGCGAGGCGGGAGTAGAAGTGCGCAGTTTCCTGAAAGTACGTTTTCCTTTGTTCACCAGCAAGGTGAATTACCGCAACCACCGCAAGATTGTAGTCATTGACGGGCGCGTGGGCTTTGTAGGCGGAATGAACCTGGCCGAACGTTATATGCGCGGCTTTTCATGGGGCATCTGGCGTGATACGCACCTGCTGCTGGAAGGTAAGGTTGTGCATGGTCTGCAAACGGCTTTTCTGCTCGACTGGTATTTTGTAGACCGTACCTTGATTACGTCTGCCCGCTACTTCCCGAAGGTGGATGTCTGCGGCACTTCACTGGCGCAGATTGTAACGGCCGAGCCGATAGGTCCCTGGAAAGAAATCATGCAGGGACTTGTCATGGCGATAACCGGCGCCCGGAAATACTTTTATATACAGACTCCTTATTTTCTCCCGACGGAAGCCGTGCTCGTAGCCATGCAGACGGCTGCACTGGCAGGGGTGGATGTGCGTCTTATGCTGCCTTATCGTGCGGATAACAGGCTGACGCATCTGGGCTCCTGCTCGTATCTGGCAGAGGCGTTGCGTGCAGGTGTCAAGGTGTACTTTTATAAAAAAGGTTTCCTGCACTCCAAACTCATGGTATCGGATGACGAATTGTCCACAGTAGGCTCTACGAACGTGGATTTCCGCAGTTTCGAGCATAATTTTGAGGTGAATGCCTTTATATACGACACCGAGACCGCATTGCAGATGCGTGAGATATTCTTGCAGGACCAGCGGGAATGTGTGCAGGTATTCTCCAAGAATTGGGAGAAACGTCCCTGGCACCGTAAGGCGGCAGAAAGCATAGTGCGGCTGCTGGCACCGTTACTGTAGCTTTCAGCCTTGAATGCCGAAGAAAGAGAAATTGACACTGCCGTAGATTCTTCTTTCCAAAAAGCAGGGATGTTCCTCGAAGTTATTGGTTTTTCCATGTTCCAGCACGAACAGGCCGTCTTCTTTCAGCAGGTTGTTGTCGAAAATAAGGTCGGGCAGGGTTTCAAGCTCTTTGAGTCCGTACGGCGGGTCGGCAAAGATAAAGTCGAACCGTTCGCGGCTGCCTTGTATGTATCTGAATACATCGCCGCGGACAGGCAGGCATTTATCGGTCTTGAGTTCTTTCATTACCTTGCAGATGAAAGCGTAATGGTCGCGGTCTTTCTCTACGCTGATTACCTGGTCGCAGCCTCTGGACACAAGCTCGATGCTGATGCTGCCTGTGCCGGCAAATAAATCGAGTGCGCGTACGCCTTCTTCAAAGTCCATGTAGTTGGACAGTACATTAAACAGATTCTCTTTGGCGAAATCGGTTGTGGGGCGTGCCTTGAAAGTATGGGGCACGTCGAAACGCCTTCTTTTGTATATTCCGCTTATTACTCGCATAGGTTGATGGCTTGTAGGTCGAGATTGGCGGCAGGGTTCATGATGAATGCTTGCCGGATAAATTTTTTCAGTTCGGGCAGCAGTTGCTCTTTGTCGTACAGTTCGCCGGTGAGGTGGAGCTCGTCGCGTTCCTGCGCCATGCCAAGCTGCTTCCATACACAGAGAATGTAATAGAGGCGGTCGTTTGTCTCCTTGCAGGCAAAGGTGTTGGCGAATGCCAGCCGGCCGCGTTCGTAGGCGTATATCTCTGCCGCTTCTTTGCGCAGGTGCACATACATTTTCCGGCAATTGCCCAGGCGGCTCTTTGCCGCAAAGTACTCTATGAGAGGGCTTGCCTGCGCATAGAAACGGACGTCGGGATACTGTTCGCGTAAAAGGGAGCAGGCGCTTTTGTCCATTCCAAACAGTACGACTATATTGTTCTTATGCAAGATGTTGTATTGCACCAGTTCGTTGTCTTGTCTGGAGTGATTATGATAGAATACGGTTTCCGCCTGTTCGTCCTCAAAGAATTCCAACGGAATGAATGTAAAGCGTTTGCCCGCCATAAGGACATTGATACGGCGGAAAGGATTCTTCAGCCAGTCCGTTTCGCGGAAAGCCTGTTTCAGGTTGGCAGTGAGGGACAGGGAATCGTCCACTCCGTGCTCATGGAAAGAAAACTTGCCTTCGCCGAGCGGATTGAATATAGAAAAAGAAAATCCATCCGTACTCAGACGGATGGATAAGGTATATTGTTCCGATTTACTAAAATCAGTCGTTTCTATCATACGTATTGTGTCGGTGGATTATTCCCAGTTACCGGCGTTGTTGTTGGCTGTTTCCAGGCTACCGATCATCAGACCTGAGTATTTGCCCAACTTGGTTTGAACATCTTTCAGGTTAGCGATTTCCTGTTTGTCGAGACCGTTCAGATATACTTCATACGGAGTCTTGACTTCGAGCAGACAGAAAGGAGCACCGGATTTGGCAGTATCGTTCTTGATAGCCATTTCAAACTGTGCACCGTTGCCGAAAGGAACATATCTCATAGAGTCGGCATTGAAGCCTTTCGGGAAGATAGTGTCCAGCACGGCTACCCACATGGTATCGCGTTTGAAGTTTTCCAATCCCCATTTCTTGACTTCTGCATAGTTGCCCGTCTTTTTGGCCTTATTGATGATGTTGATAGCCTTCTTTTCAGTCAAGCCGTCTTCCAACTGCTTGTCGTCCAATTCACCCTGCTTGAAGATAAACGGAAGTTTCTGATTCTTTACGAAGTCAATCAACGTATCGAAGCTGGCAGTATATTGCTGGTTGTGCAAACCACGGTATTCCAACTGCGCTTTACGAATGTCGATAAGGCGGGCAATTACTGCTGCGTCTCTTTGTTTCTTGGCTTTTTCAAAGTTTATAGGACCCATGATGCTGGCATAGCAGATGTAAACCAAAGCCAGGGCACACAAGCCTAAAACGATATTAAAAACTGTTTTCATGATAAATATGTTTTTTAGTTGTTATATTCGCACCGCAAAAATAAAAGAAATAAATTTAAAAACGACAGTTCCCGTTACTTTTTTCTCTTACAAAAATGATAAATAACTATTTAGAAAGGCAAATTAAGGAAAATTTTCCTTATCAACCAACTCCGGAGCAGGAAATTGCTATAAAATCTTTGTCGGACTTCCTTCTCGCGCCCCGTAGTGAGACGGTTTTTCTGCTCCGTGGCTATGCAGGTACGGGTAAGACCTCGCTGGTGGGCGCTCTGGTCAGGACTTTGGACAAGCTGCAACAGAAGTCGGTATTACTGGCTCCGACGGGGCGGGCGGCGAAGGTTTTCTCCGCTTATGCGGGACATCCGGCGTTTACAATTCATAAAAAAATTTATAGACAGCAATCTTTTTCCAATGAGACAAGCAACTTTTCGGTGAACGATAATTTGACAACTCATACATTATATATTGTCGACGAGTCGTCGATGATTGCCAATGACGGTCTGTCGGGTTCGGCATTCGGCACGGGGCGTTTGCTGGACGATCTGGTGCAGTTTGTCTATTCGGGTATGGGATGCCGCCTTTTGCTGATGGGAGATACGGCACAGCTTCCGCCGGTGGGCGAGGAGCAGAGTCCCGCTCTGTTTGCAGATGCCTTGAAAGGCTACGGACTGGAGGTGCAGGAAGTGGACTTGACCCAAGTGGTACGCCAGGAGCAGCAATCGGGTATTTTGTGGAACGCTACGCGCCTGCGGCAACTGATTGCCGAAGATGCCTGCGAGGCTCTGCCGAAGATAAAGGTTGCGGGGTTTGCCGACATCAAAGTCCTGCCGGGCGATGAACTGATAGATGCGCTCGAAACGTGTTACGACCGCGACGGGCTGGACGAGACGATTGTGATATGCCGCTCCAACAAGCGTGCCAATATCTACAATAACGGCATCCGCTCCCGGATACTCTGGCGGGAAGATGAACTGAATACGGGCGACTTGCTGATGGTGGCGAAAAATAATTATTATTGGACGGAAAAACAGAAGGAGATGGACTTTATAGCCAACGGCGAGACAGCGGTGGTGCGGCGCGTGCGCCGCACTCGCGAACTGTATGGTTTTCGTTTTGCGGATGTCACGCTGGAATTTCCCGATTACGACAACTTCGAACTGGAAGCAAATCTTCTGCTGGATACATTGCACAGTGATGCGCCTGCACTGCCCAAGGCGGATAACGACCGTCTTTTCTATACCGTTCTCGAAGATTATGCCGACATCACCGTGAAGCGGGAACGGATGAAGAAGATGAAGGCCGACCCTTATTACAATGCCTTGCAAGTGAAGTATGCCTATGCCGTGACGTGCCATAAGGCGCAGGGCGGGCAGTGGAAGAATGTTTTTCTGGACCAGGGGTATATGACGGACGAATATCTGACGCCCGATTATTTCCGTTGGCTTTATACGGCATTTACCCGGGCCACGGGCACTCTTTATCTGGTGAACTATCCGAAAGAGCAGATCTGTTGAAAAAGAGACGGGTAATGATGTGGCATTCCGCTATATTCTGTATTTTTTCAGATGGAACAATTGTTACCTGACGATTTTTCTTTCCGAAACCGAAGGGGAAGACGGGGACGTACATACGCTGTGGCAGTTTACTTATGACGGAGTGGCTACGATAAGGTGCGTGCTTGCTGAGAATGTAACTCCGTTCTGTTCGCCCGGATTACTGCCTGAGGGGGTGATGGCTATTTATCGCGAGCACTTCCTGTTGAAGTGGGAATAGAAGTCGGTTCCTTCCGAACAGAGGTTGTAAGTGGGGAAAAACAAAGAGGGTATGTCAAAACTAATATTCGCTTGCTATTTATTTCTTTTTAGGCACGGATTACACGGGAAACATAGATTTTCTTTGTTCTTTTTCCGTGAAATCTGCGAAATCCGTGCCTAAAAGAAATCATCAAGTGTATTTTGACACACCCTCTTTATTGTAAATTGAATATCTGCCTCTCCGGCAATCTTACGGATTATAATCCTGCCAGTTCCAAGACTTTGTCTACGGCTGCGCTCAAGCCGTCCGGGTTCTTTCCGCCGGCAGTTGCAAAGTGGGGCTGACCGCCGCCGCCGCCTTGTATCAGCTTGGCGGCTTCTTTTACAAGGTTACCGGCTTTCAGTCCGCCGGCTACGAGGTTGTCGCTCAGCATCACTGTCAGCATCGGTTTGCCTTCGAATACCGTTCCCGCAACAAAGAAAAGGTTTTCCGTAATCTCTCCGCGCAGTTGGAATGCGATGTTCTTAACCGTGTCGGCGGGTATCATGGCTGCACAGAACTTGATTACCTTCGTACCGTTCACCTCTTGGATATTCTGTAGAAGTTTCTCTTTCAGTTGTGCTTCTTTCTCTTTCATGAAATCTTCCACCTGTTTCTTCAGACCGGCGTTCTCTTCGATGTATTTGCGGATGGCGCCTGACAGGTCGGGGGCGTTGTTGAAGAGTGCTTTCAAATCGCGCATCGTATCCTGGAAGGCATCGAGCATCTCCTCTACGCGTGCTCCGGTATAGGCTTCGATACGGCGGACACCGGCGGCAACGGAACTTTCGGATACAATCTTCATCATTCCGATGTTTCCGGTAGCGGCTACGTGCGTACCACCGCAGAATTCAATGGAAGAACCGAACTGGATGACACGTACACGGTCACCATACTTTTCGCCGAAAAGAGCGATGGCGCCCAGTTCCTTGGCTTCTTCGATAGGTATGTTGCGGTACTCTTTCAGAGGGATGTTGGCACGTATCTTGGCATTCACGATGTGTTCCACCTGGCGGATTTCCTCGTCCGTCACTTTTTGGAAGTGCGAGAAGTCGAAACGCAATGAGTCCGGAGTCACCAAAGAACCCTTTTGCTCTACGTGGTCGCCCAATACCTCGCGCAATGCGGCATCCAGCAGGTGGGTAGCAGAGTGGTTGGCGGCGCAGGCGGCACGTTTGTCCGTATCTACACATGCCATGAACGGTGCTTCCAGGTGTTCGGGCAGCTTCTTGGTGATATGGATAGGAAGGTTGTTCTCCTTTTTGGTGTCGATGACTTCAATCGTTTCGAACTCATTGACCAGTACGCCGGTATCGCCTACCTGTCCGCCGCTTTCGGCATAGAACGGAGTCTTGTCCAGTACAATCTGGAACAGTGTCTGGTTCTTTTGCTTTATCTGGCGGTAGCGCAGAATGGATGTCTCATATTCCGTATAATCGTAGCCTACAAATTCGGTAGTGCCTTCCTGCAGTGCAATCCAGTCTCCGGTTTCAACGGCGGCGGCATTGCGTGCACGTTGCTTTTGCTGCTGCATTTCGGCATCGAACTCTTTGATGTCGGCGGTCATGCCGTTTTCGCGGAGGATGAGTTCGGTGAGGTCGAGCGGAAAGCCGAACGTATCATAGAGCGTAAAGGCGTCTTTACCGCTGATTTCGGTCTTGCCGGCTGCCTTGGCATCCGCCATGGTCTTATCCAGCAGACGGATACCGGTCTCCAAAGTACGGAGGAAAGAATCTTCTTCTTCTTTAATGACTTTGGCTATCAGTTCTTTCTGTGCATTCAACTCGGGGTATGCGCCGCCCATGTTCTCGATGAGTACGGGCAACAACTTGTACATGAAAGCCTGCTTCTGTCCGAGGAACGTGTAGCCGTAGCGCACTGCACGGCGGAGGATACGGCGGATTACGTAACCTGCCTTGGCATTGCTCGGAAGCTGGCCGTCGGTGATGGAGAAGGCGATTGTACGGATGTGGTCGGCAATTACGCGCATGGCGATGTCCTGCTGTTCGTTTTTGCCGTATGTGGCTCCCGTCATGTCACCGATGGCTTTCAGTATCGGTTGGAAAACATCGGTGTCGTAGTTGGAAGTCTTGCCTTGCAGTGTACGTACCAGGCGTTCAAAGCCCATACCGGTGTCGATTACTTTGGCGGGAAGTCCTTCGAGGCTGCCGTCTGCCTTGCGGTTGAACTGCATGAATACGAGGTTCCATATCTCGATAACCTGCGGATGGTCTTTGTTCACCAGTTGCGAACCGGGTACTTTGGCCTTTTCTTCTTCCGAACGCGAATCCACGTGAATTTCGGAGCACGGGCCACAAGGGCCGGTATCACCCATTTCCCAGAAGTTATCGTGTTTGTTTCCGTTAAGGATATGGTCTTTCGGCAGGAACTGTTCCCAATAGGAAGCGGCTTCGTTGTCGCGTTCCAGGCCTTCTTCGGGGCTGCCTTCGAATACGGTGGCGTAGAGGTCTTTCGGGTCGAGTTTCAGCACATCGACCAGATATTCCCATGCCCAGGAGATGGCTTCTTTCTTGAAGTAGTCGCCAAACGACCAGTTGCCCAGCATCTCGAACATGGTGTGGTGGTACGTATCGTGCCCCACTTCTTCCAGGTCATTGTGCTTTCCGCTGACGCGCAGGCACTTCTGTGAGTCTGCCACTCTTTTATATTTCGCCGGGTGATTTCCCAAAATAATATCTTTAAACTGGTTCATACCCGCGTTGGTAAACATCAACGTGGGGTCGTCCTTAATCACCATAGGAGCCGAAGGCACAATCTGGTGACCTTTACTTTCGAAGAAACTCTTGAACGAGTCTCTGATTTCATTTGCAGTCAACATACTTCTTATTTATGATTTATGATTTCCGATTTACAGCTTGCGATTTATGACTTACGCATTCTATGACCCATCTTTCTATGAAATCATAAATCATAAATCATAAATCTTATAATTCTTGAAAAAACTGTGCAAAGATAGCTTGTTTTTCGTATTTTTGCCGCATTGATAATGAAATATTTACTCTCGATGCGCAAAGTTTACTACATTTATAATCCGCGGACACAGACTTACGACCGAATTTATCCTACCGTCCGGCAACGGGCGTTGAGCATATTGCGCCGGTTGTTTTTCGGTATGGGGTTGGGAGCCGGCAGCTTTATCGTACTGTTGCTGATTTTCGGTTCGCCGTCCGAGAAGGAGCTGCGGAAAGAAAACAGCCGGCTTCAGGCGCAGTATAACGTCCTTTCGCGGAGAATGGACGAGGCTATGGGAGTATTGCAGGATGTGCAGCAACGCGACGATAACCTGTATCGCGTAATATTCCAGGCCGACCCTGTTCCCTCGGCTATCCGTAAGGCTGGATACGGCGGTACAAACCGTTACGAACATCTGATGGATATGGCCAATTCCGATTTGGTGGTGAATACTACGCAGAAAATGGATATGCTCACGAAGCAGCTTTATATCCAGTCCCGTTCGTTCGATGATGTGGTGGAGATGTGCAAGAACCATGATGAGATGCTGCGTTGCATCCCTGCCATTCAGCCCATTTCCAATAAGGATTTGCGCAAGACCGCTTCCGGTTATGGAACGCGCATCGACCCTATTTACGGAACTACCCGTTTTCATGCCGGCATGGACTTTTCGGCCCATCCGGGAACGGATGTATATGCAACCGGTGACGGCACTGTTGTTAAAATGGGATGGGAAACCGGTTATGGAAATCTTATCATCGTGGATCATGGCTTCGGTTACCAGACGTGGTATGCCCACTTGCAGGGATTCCGTACCAAACTCGGCAAACGGGTGGTGCGGGGCGAGGTTATCGGTGCGGTTGGAAGTACCGGCAAAAGTACAGGACCCCACCTGCACTACGAAGTGCATGTGAAAGGGCAGGTCGTAAATCCCGTGAATTATTACTTTATGGATTTAAGTGCCGAAGACTATGACCGTATGATACAGATTGCGGCAAATCATGGAAAAATGATGGATTAGCGGATTATGAATGTTTAACTGACAGGCTGTTATGCTGAATACCGATAAAGAACTGAAACTATATTACTCCATCAGCGAGGTTGCCAGAATGTTTGATGTCAACGAATCGCTGCTACGTTTCTGGGAGAAGGAGTTTCCGCAGCTCAGACCGAAGAAAGGCGGGCGGGGGATACGCCAATACCGTAAGGAAGATATTGAAACGGTGAAGTTGATTTATCACCTGGTTAAGGAGCGCGGCATGACGCTGCCCGGCGCACGCCAGCGCATGAAAGACAATAAGGAAGCCACTCTCCGGAATTTTGAAATCGTAGAGCGGCTGAAAAGTATCCGTGAAGAACTTATCGGTATGAAAGAATCCCTCGATGCCTTTACTTATGAGAATGTAGAGGCATTGAAAGAGAATCTTATGAAGGAACAGCCCGGATAGGGGTTATCCTTCTATTCTTGTCACCTGTTTGATGTTCTGTATCTGTTTCAGGTTGTCGCAGATGCTGCGTACGTCGTCCACATCGTGTACGTAAAGTTGTATCTTACCTTCAAAAATACCGTCGGTGGTTTCAATCGTCAGCTTGCGGATATTGACATTCAGCTGGCGGGAGATGACCTGCGTTACTTCGTTCAGCAATCCCATACTGTCGATACCTTTCAGATAAATCGTCACGAGGAATGACAACTCCTTGTGGGTGTCCCATTCGGTGGCGATGATACGGTTGCCATAGCTGCTCTTGAGGCGTGCGGCTACCGGACATTGGCGTTTGTGGATGATTATCCGGTTCTGCTCGTCTATATATCCCAATACATCGTCGCCGGGGATGGGGTGGCAGCAGTCGGCCATGATATAGTTCTTCTGGATGGTCTCTTCCGTCAGTTTCAATATCTGCTTGGTATTGATTTTTTCTTGCGGAACTTTCTCTTCGGACTGCTCCTTCGTGTCTTTGTTGTCTTTATTGCCGAACGAGAAAGTCAGGAACTTCTTCCAGTTGGTACTTTGTTTTTCCTTGAAGGCGTTCCGGTCCGCGTCGCCCAATACGAGTTTCTTGCTGCCCACGGCAACGAACAGCTCGTCGCGGGTATGGAAATTGTGCAGGCGGGTGAGCTTGTCTATTGCGGAGTCATCCATGCGTATATCCTCGTTCCTGAGAAAGTCTGCAAGGATTGCCTCGCCCTCTTTCTGATGCGCTTTCGCTTCTTTGCGCAGGATGGATGCGATTTTGGCACGGGCACGGGCGGTAGTGGCATAAGCTTCCCACTCCGGTTGCACGCGTTGCGATTTGGATGTAAGAACCTCTACCTGGTCGCCGCTCTGCAACTTATGGCTGAGGGGAACAAGCTTGTGGTTTACTTTGGCGCCGATGCAATGGCTGCCGATGTCGGTGTGCAGGGAGAAGGCAAAGTCCAGTGCTGTGGAGTTCTGCGGCATGGTCTTGATTTCGCCTTTCGGAGTAAACACAAAGATTTCCGAAGCAAACAGGTTCAGCTTGATTGTATCCAGAAAATCAATGGCGTCCGGTTGGGGGTCATCGAGTATCTCCTTGATGGTACGCAACCATTTGTCCAGCTCGCCTTCATCCTCGCTGCCGCCGCCTTCCTTATACTTCCAATGTGCGGCAAATCCCTGTTCGGCAACGTCGTTCATACGTTCACTGCGAATCTGGACTTCGATCCATTGCCCGTTATTGCCCATGAGGGTGACGTGCAAGGCCTGATAGCCGTTGGCTTTCGGATGGCTCACCCAGTCGCGCAGGCGGTCGGGATGCGGTTTGTATATTTTGGATATGGATACGTATATATTGAAGCAGTCATTCAGCTCTTCTTCCATGTTACGGGGCTCGAAGATGATACGTACGGCAAGCAGGTCGTAGATTTCCTCGAACGGCACATGCTTTGTCTGCATCTTGTTCCAAATGGAATAGATGGATTTGATGCGGGCAAGGATACGGTATTTCAGTCCCATTTTATCCAGTTGGGCACGTATCGGAGCGGTGAACTCTTTGAAAACCTTGTCGCGTTCTACGGCTGTCGCTTCAAGTTTCTTTTCTATCTCGCGGTATTCTTCCGGATGTTCGTAACGGAAGCTCAGGTTTTCCAGTTCCGTCTTTATCTTGTACAGGCCCAGCCGGTTGGCAAGCGGCGCATAGATATACAATGTTTCACCGGCTATCTTGAACTGCTTGTTGGGCAGCATGGAACCGAGTGTGCGCATATTGTGCAGCCGGTCGGCTATCTTTATGAGGATAACGCGGATGTCGTCGGACATGGTAAGCAGCAGTTTCTTGAAGTTCTCTGCCTGCGCCGAGGCGCGGTCGCCGAAGATGCCGCCTGAGATTTTGGTCAGTCCGTCAACGATTTGGGCGATTTTGGGGCCGAAGATGTTTTCGATATCCTCAACGGTGTAATCCGTGTCTTCCACCACATCGTGCAGCAGGGCGGCGCAGATGGACGTAGACCCCAGCCCTATCTCATTGCACACAATCTTCGCTACGGCGATGGGGTGCATGATATACGGTTCGCCCGAGCGGCGTTTGATTCCCTTATGTGCCTGGTTGGCAAAATTGAATGCCTTGGTTATTATTTCGACACGCTTGCGGTGTTTGGTTGCCAAGTAATCGTTCAACAGTTCCTGGAATGCCTGTTCAATCATTGCTTCTTCGGCTCTCTCTTTCTCCTTCTGGCTTACGCTCTCTTCCATATACTGTTTCTCCTTTCTTCTTCACTTTTTGCAAAAATAAGCAATTTTCAACACCGGACAAGCATTTATGTTTTTATTTGTAAATCTTCAGCCTCTTTCCCGCATTGATTCTGGTGCTTCTCAATCCGTTCCAGCTTTTTATCTGGCTGACGGTGACGCCGTATTTGCGGGCGATGGTCGACAGGGTTTCCCCATTGCGTATTCTGTGGTAGGTGACGTTGCCCTGTGAAGAACTTTTCCCTTTGCTGCTGCGTGCTGTGCTGCGGGTATTGGCCACGGAAACAGTTCTGCGGTTTTTAAACAGCTCCGCACTGCGGTGGGCGTAAATCGTGTCTTGGCTGTCGATGAAAGTGCTGATGTAGTTTATAGGCAGGCGGAGTGTCTGAGGCTTGCTGTCTCCCGGAATGATATTCTTCTTGTACTGGGGATTCAGGCTTTTGACCTCATCCATTCCGATGCCGCAGACATCCGTGATTTGTTCAAAATGCAGGTTGCGGTTCACTTGTATGGTATCCGTGGCGTCCGGAATATTGGTTTCCATCGGGCAGATATTGTGCTTGCAGTAGTACGTCATTACGTAGTTGGCGGCTATAAAAGCGGGTACGTATCCGCGTGTTTCTTTGGGCAGATAGTTGTATATTTCCCAATAATCCGTTTTGCCGCCTGCGCGCCGGATGGCTTTGTTGATGGTGCCGGGACCGCAGTTGTAGGCGGCGATTACCAGGTTCCAGTCCTGGTAGATGGCATACATATCTTTCAGGTAGCGTGCGGCGGCCCAGGTAGCCTTAATCGGGTCGCGGCGTTCGTCCACAAGGCTGTTGCTTTCCAGGCCGTATATCTTGCCGGTGTTCAGCATGAACTGCCACAGGCCGGAGGCTCCGGCACGGGATACGGCCGAGGGATTAAGCGCAGACTCGATAATCGGCAGATATTTCAGTTCCAGCGGCAGCCCGTAAGTGTCGAGCGCCTCTTCGAAAATGGGCATGTAGAAGTTGCAGGCACTCAGCATGAAAGCCACCTGGTTGCGGAGGCGTCTGGTATACATGTCGATGAATTTGCGTACAATCTCGTTATAGGGCATCTCCATAATGGTCGGCATGCGCGAGAGCCGGTCGATGTATACGGAATCGCTGAATTGGGGATTGACGGTAGAGGTGCTGCAATCCTTTCCTAAATCTATGTAGTTCTTGGCTTTCCAGTCGCTGAGCAGGCTGTCTACAGGGTAGGTCATGCTCTTGGGCAGGTCGATGACTTCCCGCCGTTCCGTTCCGTTTTCGCGGATAATGACATCTACGCTTTCTTGGGCGTATGCTTGCGGAGTTGCCAGCAGTATGCTGAACAGAAGTGAGGAACCCGCGATTATTCTTTTCATATATGTAGGTTTATTTGTCATGGATAAATCTGTTTATTTGTTTTTAAAATCGGAAACTGCACTGCAACCCTACGGAGCGGTTGGAGGAGTTGTTTATCCGGTTGTCGATGACAGCCGGTTCCACTTTCATGCTGAGGTCGGGGGTGATGTCGAAATTGGACAGTTCGGCATCCACATAGGCATCGATGACGGACAGCAGGTATACTCCGATGAAGGCGAAGATACTTAAATCGCGGTATCTGCGATAGGTATCCTTGCGCTTGCGCAACAGCTCTTTCAACTGGGTTTCGGAAATCTTGTATCCGGGCGGCAGCAGGTCGGTGATGCTGCTGGACTGCATATTGCCGTTCATCGCGTCTTTATATGCGGTGGAGTAGTCCTTGTACATTTTGCTGTTCCACGTCAAGGCATAGGCACATCCGGCAAAGCCGCCGTAGAATATGGGCAATTTCCAGTATTTCCGGTTGTAGATTTGTCCGCCGCCGGGAATTACGAGCGCCAGCCAGGTGGCTTTAGTAGGGTTGGGAACCCATATTTTCTGATCGATTTCTTTTTTGAGGCTGTCTGCCGGCACTTCCGATTCTTTCAGGACGGGAGCGGAAGTCATTTCCAGCAGCTTTTTCTTGTTCTCGGCGGCAATGCTGTCGGCAGTAGCAATGCTGTCTGCCGGGGCAACGGCCTGGAGAGGCGGCACTTCTTCCATAGTCCGGTTCAGGCTGTCGGCCTGTATCCGCGCTGCTTGCCGTACGGCGGCAAGAGAGTCTGCCTGCAGCCTGTGTATCCTCTTTGCGGCGGCACGCGGGCGGCTCTGACCATACATAGCAATCCCTGCCGTCTGCATCAGGCAAAGCAGCAGGGCGATACTGATTTGATATATTCTTCTCTTCTTTGTCATTTATTTTTTCAGCGTATCGAGAATACCGATGATACGTTCCAGTTCTTCTTCGTTACTGAACGGGATACTGATTTTTCCTTTGCCTTTTTCGGAGCAGGTCAACTGTACTTTGGTGCTGAAGAAACTGGAAAGCTGCTGCTTCAGCATATTGAACTCTTCGGGCAGTTTGGCGCGCTTGGGGGCTATCTTGCGGCCGCCGCTTTTCACGGCTTCTCCTTCGCTCAGGGATTTCACGATTTCCTCTACTTTGCGTACGGAATAACCTTGTTCGAGTATCTCTTCAAAAATCTTCACTTGCAGTTTGGGGTCTCCCAGCGTTACCAATGCACGGGCGTGCCCCATGTCTATCTGCTTGTTTTGCAATCCCATCTGGACGGGAGCCGGCAGTTTCAGCAGGCGCAGGTAGTTGGCAATGGTGGTACGCTTCTTGCCTATGCGTTCGCTGAGGCGTTCCTGTGTCAGTCCGTATTGTTCCAGCAGGTGCTGGTAGGCAAGCGCTATTTCCACGGAGTTCAGGTCCTCGCGCTGTATGTTTTCGATGAGCGCCATTTCCATGACATTCTCGTCGTCGGCCGTGCGGATATAGGCGGGAATGCTCGTCAGCCCTGCCATTTGCGAGGCGCGGAAGCGACGTTCGCCGGCAATAATCTGGTATTCATCATCGGACAGCTTACGCAGGGTGATAGGCTGGATGATACCAATCTCTGCAATAGAATCGGCAAGCTCCTGCAACGCTGTCTGGTCGAACTCGCGGCGGGGCTGATTGGGGTTGACGGCAATCTTCGACAATTCTATTTCATTGATAGAGGAAGAGCCTTCGGTCTGCACCTCATCCATGGAGAGCAGGGCGTCCAGCCCACGTCCTAATGCATTTCTTTTCTGTACCATCTATTCTTTTCTGTTTTACGATTTACTGTTTACTATGTTTGCCATGCGGGCGGTTAGTCCTCGTTGTGGCTGATTAACTCTTTTGCCAGTGCGATGTGGTTTTTGGCTCCGGTGGAGTCCGCATCGTACAGGATTGTGGGGAGTCCGTAGCTGGGGGCTTCGCTCAGTTTTACATTGCGCTGGATGACGGTGTTGAACACCAGTTCCTGGAAGTGGCGTTTCACCTCGTCGTATATCTGGTTGGCCTGGCGCAGCCGCGAGTCATACATGGTCAGCAGGAATCCCTCGATTTCGAGTGCGGGGTTCAGCTTGGACTTGATGATTTTGATGGTGTTCAGCAATTTGCTGATGCCTTCCAGTGCAAAGTATTCGGCCTGTACGGGAATGATAACCGAGTCGGCGGCCGTGAGCGCGTTGATTGTAATCAATCCTAACGACGGTGAGCAGTCTATCAGGATATAATCAAACTCTTCCCGTAGCGGGGCGAGTACCTCTTTCAGTATCTTTTCCCGGTTTTTAAGATTGAGCATTTCTATTTCGGCGCCTACCAGGTTGATGTGGGAGGAAATAACTTTCAATGTATCAATCTCCGTGTCGTGGATAGCGTCGCGCACATCGGCGCGGTCTATAATACATTCATAGATAGTACATTCTGCCTGCTTGATGTCTACGCCCAACCCTGACGAGGCGTTCGCCTGCGGGTCTGCGTCTACGACAAGCACTTTCTTTTCAAGTGTGGCGAGAGAAGCTGCGAGGTTTATGGTTGTTGTTGTTTTTCCTACACCACCTTTTTGATTTGCCAAAGCAATTATTTTTCCCATAATTTCAATGTTTATTGGCAGCGAAATAAGTGATAATTCCGTATAGCACCTACTAAAAAAGAGAAAGATTGCAAAAACGGTTGATAAGTCACCCTTTTTGTTAATAACTCCCGGATGCCTTTACCGTTCCGTTGCCTGAAGACGTGTGTCTCAGGCACTCTTTTTCCTGATTAGTGGGGCAAATATACGTATTTATCTTGAAAAGAAACAGCTTTTTTGTCTCACTTGCAGAAGATTAAGATTTCTAAAGCAATGAGATGGCGGGCGGCGGGATGTTCGGGTTATCAGCTGCCGCTGCTGCCGTATCCGGGGAAATGCGTGCCGTTTCTTTGGAGTTTACAATAGTTTGTCCGAATTAAACTTGGAGTTTATTCCTATTAAACTTCGGGTTCATTAGGATTAAACCTGAAGTTTAATGGGGATAAACTTATGTTAAAGCAGTGCCGATGCAAACTCCCATGCGAAGTATCCGCACAACACGCATTTCAGTACCGTGCCGAAGAGGAAGCCGAACAGGGAACCCAGTCCCGACTTCAAAGCCTGCCGGGTTTCCCTGCCGCCGAAAAGTTCGCCGATAAAAGCCCCTAAAAACGGGCCGAGTACAATGCCCCAGGGCATGAAGAACAACCCGATGAGGGTTCCGGCAAGGCATCCGCGTGTTCCCCAGCGCGTTCCGCCGCTGTATTTGCTGCCCAGCATGGGGACGAAATAGTCGAGCACCTGTACGATGACGACAATCAGCAGCCACAGCAACAGTTGGGTGGCAGAGTACTGCACCTTGTCGGTGAAGTGCAGCAGCAACAAACCGGCATAGGCCACGGGCGGACCGGGAATTACGGGCAGAAAGCAGCCTGCCAGTCCCGTTATCAGGCAGAGGATACCCATCAGAATGAGAAAGACGTCTAACATATCTTTTTGTGTATTGGTGGTTAATATGTGGTTCTCTTTTGCTAAATTTGTAGCAAAATTAAAAAGAAATATGGAAAATCAGAGACCTTTGATATTGATTTCCAATGACGACGGTATCATTGCGAAAGGAATCAGCGAGTTGATAAAGTTTCTCCGCCCGCTGGGGGAGATTGTGGTAATGGCGCCGGATGCGCCTCGTTCGGGTAATGCGTGCGCGCTTACCGTGACGGAACCGATTCATTATCAGTTGCTTCGCAAGGATGTAGGGCTGACGGTCTATAAGTGTTCCGGTACGCCCGCCGATTGCGTCAAGCTGGCATTCCATACGGTGCTCGACCGCAAACCCGACCTTGTGGTGGGCGGCATTAATCACGGCGATAACTCCTCGGTCAATGTGCATTATTCCGGAACAATGGGGGTGGTTATCGAAGGCTGCCTGAAAGGTGTTCCCTCTATCGGCTTTTCACTGTGCAACCACGCGCCGGACGCCGATTTTGAGCCGGCGGGAGAGTATATCCGCGAGATTGCCCGCAAGGTTCTGGAAAAAGGCTTGCCGCCGTTGACCTGCCTCAATGTCAACTTCCCCGATACCAAAGAGTTGAAAGGGGTGAAAATCTGCGAACAGGCAAAAGGACAGTGGACCAACGAGTGGGAGAACTTCGCCCACAGAGGTGATGCGCACTACTATTGGCTGACCGGAGAGTTTGAGGAGTCGGAAAAGGAGAATGAAAAGAGCGACCATTGGGCGCTTGCCAACGGTTATGTAGCGGTGACTCCGACCACGGTGGATGTAACCGCCTATGGTCTGATGGACGAATTGAAGACCTGGTTCTGACGGATTGCACAGGATATTGAAACATAGGCGCTTATGAAGTATTATCTGATTGTGGGCGAGGCCTCGGGCGACCTGCATGCATCGCACCTGATGACTGCCTTGAAGGCGGAAGACCCGCAGGCCGAGTTCCGCTTCTTCGGCGGTGACCTGATGGCGGCTGTGGGCGGAACGTTGGTGAAGCATTATAAGGAACTAGCGTATATGGGCTTCATTCCCGTCTTGTTGCACCTGCGTACCATCTTTGCCAATATGAAGCGTTGCAAGGAAGACATCGCAGCCTGGCAGCCGGATGTTCTTATTTTGGTGGATTATCCGGGGTTCAACCTGAATATCGCCAAGTTTGTCCATGCCCGTACGCAAATACCGGTGTTCTATTATATTTCTCCCAAGATATGGGCCTGGAAAGAGCACCGTATCAGGAATATCAAACGGGATGTGGACGAACTCTTCTCCATTCTTCCGTTCGAGGTGGAGTTCTTCGAGGGCAAGCACCATTATCCCATACATTATGTAGGCAATCCGACGGTGGATGAAGTCACTGCCTTCCAAGCCGCTTATTCGGAAACTGCGGATGAGTTCAAACGGGCCAACGGCCTTTCGCCGAAGCCTGTCATTGCCTTGCTGGCAGGCAGCCGCAAGCAGGAGATTAAGGATAATTTGCCGGATATGATTCGGGCGGCCGCTTCATTTCCGGAGTATCAGTTGGTGCTGGCGGGAGCGCCGGGCATCGCTCCGGAGTATTATAAGGAGTATGTCGGCAATGCAGACGTGAAGATAATCTTTAACCGTACTTATCCTTTGCTCCGGCATGCGGAAGCGGCATTGGTTACTTCGGGCACGGCAACGTTGGAAACGGCATTGTTCCGGGTTCCGCAGGCGGTGTGCTATCATACGCCGATAGGGAAGGTCATTGCTTTCCTGAAACGGCATGTCTTGAAAGTCAGGTACATTTCTCTGGTAAACCTGATTGCCGACCGTGAGGTGGTGAAGGAACTGGTGGCCGATACCATGACGGTGGAGCAGATACGTGCGGAGCTTCAACGTATCTTATGCGATGAGGCGTACCGCCGGCAGATGCTCGACGGTTACGAATATATGGCGTCCCGCCTGGGAGAGGCGGGAGCGCCTGTACATGCAGCCCGTGAAATGGTGGCTTTGCTTAAGAAACGTTTTAAAAAGTAGGACGATATTTAATTTCTTGTTAAAAGGAATAAAGCCGGTGCAGTAAATGTCCGGCTTTTGTATTTTCTATACAGAAAGAAATAAACAAAAGAACTTTGATTATGAGAAAGCTACATTGGTTATTTATGGCAGTTTGCCTGGCTGTGATGCCGGTACTGCAATCCTGTGATGACGATGAGGGGTATTCGATCGGTGATTTCACTCCGCCGCTGTGGGCTACGGTGCGTGTTACCGGCAATGCTTTTTATTTGGACTGTGATGTGTGGGGAACGCTTTGGCCTGTGAATACAGACTTGTGGTGGTACGAACCGGTTGACGGAAAGCGTGTGATTACCGTGTTCAATCCTTTGTCCGATGAGTTTGACGGTTACGACCATGCTGTGAAGATCCTGAGTTTGCAGGATGTGCTGACGAAAGAGGTCGAGACGCTGACTCCCGAGACCGAGGAAGAGTTCGGCAATGACCCTGTCCTGATATTTGAAGGCGATATAAGCATCAGCGGGGGATATATGAATATCATATTTATGCAGAATCTGCCTTCCGGCACAAAACATCGTATCAGTCTGGTACGTCCGCAAGATGATGCGGAGTTGTATGGAGAAGACGGTTATATACATTTGGCTCTCCGCTATAACGACTATGACGATTTGACGGGGTTGCGCAAGCCCGGTGCGGTGTCCTATAATCTGAACAGTCTCAACGTGACCTCTGAAACCAAAGGTATCAAGCTGAAAATTAATTCGGAAAAGAATGGTGAGGTGGAACTGACGTTCGACCTGGTGGTTACCGGTGATAATACGAAGAATATACGGGACCTTGATTTGTCGAAGATGCAATTGAAGTAAGCGTTTCCTTATACCGTATATATAGGCCAAAGGGCATAGAGGCTACAGTATCTTTCCTCTATGCCCTTTGGCTTATATTCGTTAAGATTTCCTGTCAAATCATTGTCATTACATACAGGTAGACTACCGCTGCGGGAATTGCCATGAGAGCGCTGTCGAACCGGTCGAGCATTCCGCCGTGTCCCGGAAGAATGTTGCCGGAATCCTTGATGCCCAGTTGACGCTTCATCAGCGATTCGGTGAGGTCGCCCCAAGTGCCGAAAATCACTACGGTGACTGCCAATCCTGCCCATTGCCATGTAGACATGAATGGGAAGAAATGGGCAAATACAAAGGATGAGGCGATGGAGAAAAACGCACCGCCTATGCTGCCTTCCCATGATTTCTTAGGCGAAATGCGCTCGAACAGGCGATGTTTTCCTATCAGAGAGCCCACGCAGTAAGCACCCGTATCGCTCAGCCAGATGAATACGAATATGGAAAGCGGTAGGATGGGGTTATAGGTTACGCTGCTTGTTTCAGGTGAATTCTGGAAAGCGAGTACATTCAGCAGTGCGAAAGGCAAGGCTACATATAGCTGGCTCAGCATTGCATACGCCCAGTTGCCGATGGGGTTCTCCTTTTTCAGGTATAACTCCGTAATCATCAAATAGAGCAATAAGCCCAGATAGGGAAGGAATACGCGCGCATCGATGGCGGATGTGCAGAATCCCATGAGTGCAAGGAACAGATAGGCTCCGCCTAAAGCGGTAATCGTCTTGTTGATGCTGACTCCGCCGTTCCTGTTTACCAGATGGGCAAACTCGTGTACGCTCAATGCGCCGATGATAGTGAATAGAATCCCGAATGAGAGGGGGCTGTAAAGGATACAGCCCACCAGTATAACTACAAATAATGCACCTGTAACAGCACGTTGTATGAAATTATTTTTCAAGGTGTTTTCGTTTTAATTGTTCGAGCCGGTGTTATGGCTTTCTTCTTCTTTTACCTCTTTTTCCGCTTCCTTTGCCTTGGCAGCCTCTTTTTCTTCGGCTTCTTTCAGCTCCCTAGAAGTTTTGCTTGCGCTGATAATCTCTTCGGAACGGGAAGCCCACGGACGCTTGCCGAAGATTTCTTCCACATCTTCTGCAAAGATTACTTCCTTGTCTATCAACAGTTGGGCCAGCTTGTTGTGCCCTTCTTTATTGTCGGATAGTATCTTCTTGGCACGCTCGTACTGTTCGTTTACCATACGCTTCACCTCTTCGTCTATCAGTTCGGCGGTCTTCTCGCTGTACGGACGGTTGAACGAGTATTCGTCGTTATTGTAATAACAGAGATTCGGCAGTTTGTCGCTCATGCCCAAATAGGCAATCATGCCGTATGCCTGCTTGGTTACACGCTCAAGGTCATTCATGGCGCCGGTAGAGATTCTTCCGATGAACAGGTCTTCTGCGGCGCGTCCGCCCAAAGTGGCGCACATTTCGTCCAGCATCTGTTCCTTTGTGGTAATCTGGCGTTCTTCGGGCAGGTACCAGGCTGCTCCCAAAGCACGTCCGCGTGGAACGATGGTTACCTTAATCAGCGGGTTGGCATATTCCAACAGCCAGGAGATGCTGGCGTGTCCGGCCTCGTGTATGGCAATGGAACGGCGCTCTTCTTCGGTTGTGATTTTGGTTTTCTTCTCCAGACCGCCTACGATACGGTCTACCGCATCCAGGAAGTCCTGCTTCTCTACAAATTTCTTTCCATGACGGGCGGCAATCAGGGCGGCTTCGTTGCAGACATTGGCGATGTCGGCGCCGGAGAATCCCGGAGTCTGGCGTGCCAGTAACTCTACATCCACCGTATTGTCTATCTTGATGGGGCGCAGGTGTACGCCGAATACTTCTTTACGTTCATTCAGATCGGGCAAGTCGACGTGTATCTGGCGGTCGAAACGTCCGGCGCGCAGCAGTGCCTTGTCCAGTACATCCACACGGTTGGTCGCGGCAAGGATGATGACACCGCTGTTGGAACCGAATCCGTCCATTTCCGTCAGCAGTTGGTTCAAGGTGTTTTCGCGTTCATCGTTACCGCCCATGGCGGCAGCTTTTCCACGGGCGCGTCCCACGGCATCGATTTCATCGATGAATACGATGCAAGGTGCTTTCTCTTTGGCTTGGCGGAACAGGTCGCGGACGCGGGAAGCACCTACGCCGACAAACATTTCCACAAAGTCGGAACCGGCCAGTGAGAAGAACGGTACGTTGGCTTCTCCTGCCACAGCCTTTGCAAGCAGGGTCTTACCCGTTCCCGGAGGGCCTACGAGCAATGCACCCTTGGGTATCTTACCACCCAGGTCTGTATACTTCTGGGGTTGTTTCAGGAATTCTACGATTTCCTCTACTTCCTGCTTGGCCTCTGCAAGTCCGGCAACGTCCTTGAAAGTAACCTTTACCGGAGAGTTCTTTTCAAACAGTTGGGCTTTGGATTTGCCGACACTGAAGATGCCGCTGCCGCCACCCATGCCGCCACCGCTGCTCCAACGGCGGGACAGGAATATCCAGAAGCCGATAAGGAATGCAAATGGCAATATCTGCCAGAGGATTGCACCGAAGTAATTGTGTTTCTTTTCGTAGCTGATAGAACCGTCGAAACGTGTCTCGTCCTTTTCTTTCTGCAGGAAGTCACCCAAGCTTTCGCGTGAGGGAGCTTCTGTTGTAATCAGGGGATTCTTGCCCACACGGCTTGAATCTGCTTTGAATACATTGGGCACATATTGCGGCTTGACGTATGCCTCTACGGAGTTGTCGTCATAACCGGTCACTTTGCTTATATAGCCGTTGCGCACATACTCCTGAAATTCATCATAAGGGATGTTTTTGCTGGCCGAACCGCTTTCATTGGTGAGGTACAGTCCCAGCAGCATCATGGCTATAATCATATACAACCAGTTCAAGTTGAACTTGGGCATATTGGTTTTTGTGGGCTTTTTATTGGTGTTATTGTCCATAAGTCTAAATTAATCGAGATCGGGGATTTGGGTTAGTTTGGCATCTGCCCATAAGTGTTCCAAGTTGTAGAATTCACGCGCTTCCGGCTGGAAAACGTGAACCAGTACATCAGAGTAGTCCATGGCTACCCACTCGGCATTGCGCAGACCGTCTATCGCAAAAGGTTTGCTGTTCGCTCCTTTGCGGGTGAAGTCTTTAACGGACTCCACTATGGCGCTTACTTGGCTTGGGGAGTTTCCTTGACAGATGACAAAATAATTACATATTGTGTCGTCTATCCGGGTAAGGTCTGCTATGACGATTTTTTTTCCTTTTTTATCTTGAATACCTTCTGTTATTTGTTGAATTAATTTTTTAGCTTCGTTCATTACACATTATTAATATTAAACAGGCGACAAATATACGTTGATTTATCATATCAAACACGCAAAAGGGGAAAAGTCTTTCATTTTTTGTTTTTTTTTAGGTATATAATTCTTTGTGTCATGGTATCTTATCAGATTTTAATGAAAAAAATAGCGAAAAATGTTTTGGATTAAAGAAAAGTTTGTATCTTTGCACCGCAAAACAGAAATGAAATGCTCAATTGGGCTATGGTGTAATGGTAACACTACAGATTCTGGTCCTGTCATTCCTGGTTCGAATCCAGGTAGCCCAACACAACACACCGATAAAAACCCACTAAAATCGCAAGTTTTAGTGGGTTTTTTATTGCTTTTCGACCATGTGCAAATTTTTCAGGGTCAACGTAACAATCTGAGGGATTTTATATTTAAGCATATAATTTAGCAAGTC
>ERZ772818.465-NODE-465-length-42473-cov-5.849616_pt1 | contig 42473 bp, 29 predicted proteins | sample MGYA00580837_ERZ772818 | MGnify/ENA primary metagenome ERZ772818 (study PRJEB29015, sample SAMEA2737671) | human gut metagenome | biome: human gut; feature: human-associated habitat; material: faeces | place: China | collected 2012 ...
CGAAGCCCGGAGCCTTCACAGCACAAATCTTCAACTGAGAACGCAGACGGTTTACTACCAAAGTAGTCAATGCTTCGCTATCTACATCTTCTGCAATAACCAACAGAGGACGACCAGTCTGTACAGCCGGTTCGAGGATAGGCAAGAAATCTTTCAGGTTAGAAATCTTCTTGTCGTAGATCAGAATGTAAGGTTTCTCCATCTCACATTCCATCTTTTCCGTATTAGTAACGAAATAAGCAGACAGATAACCGCGGTCGAACTGCATACCTTCTACTACACCGATAGTAGTGTCAGTACCTTTAGCTTCTTCGATAGTGATAACACCGTCTTTAGAAACTTTGCGCATTGCATCTGCAATCAGTTTACCGATAACAGGGTCGTTGTTTGCAGAGATAGTAGCCACCTGTTCAATCTTGTCGTAGTTATCGCCTACAGTTTCAGCCTGTGCTTTGATAGATTCTACTACTTTAGCCACAGCCTTGTCGATACCACGTTTCAAGTCCATTGGGTTTGCACCTGCAGTAACGTTCTTCAAACCTACGCCTACGATAGCCTGAGCCAAAACAGTTGCAGTAGTTGTACCATCACCGGCATCATCGCCAGTTTTAGAAGCAACCGATTTAACCAACTGTGCACCTGTGTTCTGGAAAGCATCTGCCAATTCAATTTCTTTTGCTACAGTCACACCGTCTTTAGTGATGTGAGGAGCACCGAATTTCTTTTCGATGATAACATTACGTCCTTTAGGGCCCAATGTTACTTTCACTGCGTTAGCCAGTTCGTCTACACCTTTTTTCAACTGATCGCGAGCGTCGATGTTGAAGAGAATATCTTTTGCCATAATTTTCTGAATCTTTAAATGTTAAACTAATCTATTATCCAATTACTGCCAGAACGTCACTCTGACGCATCATCAAGTATTTCTTGCCTTCGAATTCAATTTCTGTACCCGAATATTTTCCGTACAAAACTGTATCGCCTACTTTCAAGATCATTTCTTCGTCTTTAGTACCATTGCCTACTGCAACAACTTCACCCTGCAACGGTTTTTCTTTTGCTGTATCAGGAATGATAATACCACCGATTGTTTTCTCTTCTGCAGGAGCCGGAAGAATCAGGACTCTGTCTGCTAATGGTTTAATGTTCATAGTTCTTATTTTTTAGTTTTTTATTTCTACAATTGTTATTCAATGCCTCTACAGGCAAGCACTTATCTTATAACCAAAACTGTGCCAAACTAAAAACATGCCATATTGACAGAAAGCACATGACAAGAGATACACTCATGGCAGAAAAGTCTACTTTTTATATATATCCAGTTAAATCCAAGCAGTATATCCATTGACTGTTACAATCAAACATCGGACTAATCTATTAAAACTATTGACAATTTATCAATTAATTTAAAGGAACAGAAAAAAAAGCATCGTAAAAAGCTGTTTCTCAGCAAATAGATGTATATTTAAAAGCGATTTTCACTATAAAAACAATTCAAAGCATTATAACTACTTTATCTAATTTATTAATAAAATCAGGGGTATGCAGACAACACTATTCAAAGGCATCATTTGTTTTCTGTTATGCATAATGGGCATAAATGTTTATGCACAGAAAACTACTTCTAACTACACAGTAAAAGGTGTGCTTGTTGATTCGCTTCTAAACGAAAGTGAACCCTATGCCACCATCCGGATTGTGAGCAAAAAAGCTCCGGATAAACCTGTAAAACTTGCTGTAACAGATGAAAACGGTAAGTTCAATGAAAAACTGAAAACTACCGGACAATATATCATCAGTTTTACCTCAATAGGAAAACTCACAGTATCCAGAGAATTTGAAATCAGCAATACAAATAAGAGTATAGATTTAGGAACTATTTTTACAGCAGAAGCCAGTGAAATGCTGAAAGGTGTGGAAGTCGTAGCACAAAAGCCGCTGGTAAAAGCTGAGATAGACAAAATTTCCTACAGCATAGAAGACGACCCGGACTCGCAGACCAACACCACACTGGAAATGCTGAAAAAAGTTCCGCTGGTAACCGTTGACGGGGAAGACAATATCCAGGTAAACGGCTCTAGCAATTTCAAGGTACACGTAAACGGGAAACCCAATACTTTAATGAGCAACAATCCCAAAGAAGTATTGCGCAGCCTGCCTGCCAATTCTGTCAAGTCGATAGAAGTCATCACCGAACCGGGTGCCAAATACGATGCAGAAGGAATCGGAGGAATCCTGAATATCATTACAACCGATACACGCATGCAAGGCTACAATGTTACTTTAGGAGCCAGAGGCAGTAATCATGGTATCGGCGGATACGGATATGGAACTGTACAGGTAGGAAAATTTACCGTAAGCGGAAACTACTCGTATAACTATAATACATCGCCCAGAAGTTACTTTGATTCCGGACGTGAGGATTTTACATCCGACGAGAACAAGTACCTCTCATCCGGAGGTTCCTCAAAAAGCAACGGCAACTTCCAATATGGCAATCTGGAAGGAAGCTACGAAATCGACACGCTGAATCTGATTACCTTCTCTGCCAACATGTTTGGAGGAAAATTCAAAAGTAACAGTGATTCATATAACCGGATGCTTTCGGCTGCCGAAGAATTATCCTATAAATATAATACCCGCAACCGCAGCACCAACAATTTTGGCAATGTAGGCATTAACTTTGACTATCAGCACTCTTTTAAAAGAAAAGGTGAATATCTTACTGTATCATACAAGTATAATGATTCCCCCAACGGAAATGAATCATCTACCGAATACCTTAACATAGTAGATGTTCCGTTTACTTTGAACAATCAATACTTTGACAATGATGCTCATACTGCTGAACATACCGGTCAGATAGATTATGTAAACCCCATCAACGAGAAACATTACGTGGATGCAGGTATGAAGTACATCTACCGACAGAATGCCAGCGACAGTAAATATTTCCTGCTCCAGCAGGATGGTTCCATGCAACAGGACAATACCCTGTCGGATAAATTCGAACAGGGACAAAACATTCTGGCCGCATATGCAGACTATCAGCTTAAACTGAAAAAATTTGGTGTGAAAGCAGGTGTACGCTACGAACACACTTTTATGGACGTGGCATACGATTTAAGACCGGAAAAGAATTTCAGCGCCGGCTTTGACGATGTTGTTCCTACAGCCAACATTTCGTATATGATTAATACAACGTCGTCCATACGTGCCAATTACAACATGCGTATCAATCGTCCGGGCATCTGGTATCTGAATCCGTTCCGCGATACCAGCAACCCGACTTCTGTCAGCTACGGTAATCCGGATCTTGAAACAGAAAAAGCTCACATCCTAGGAATGACCTTCAGTTCCTTCTCAGCAAAATTCAGCCTGAATGCAGGTTTGAACTATACATTTACAAACAACGGTATCGAGCGTTACTCGTTTATGAACGAAGGTATTCTGGAAAATACCTACCGCAATGCCGGAAAGAAACAAACCACCCGCCTGTCATTATGGATGAACTGGAATCCGGGCAATACCACCCGTATTTCTATTAATGCAGCCGGTTCCTACTCCGACTTCAAGAGCGATTTGCTGAATACACATAATTCAGGGTTCAACGGAAGCTTATACGGTAACATCCAGCAAACCATTCCTTGGGATTTGCGCCTCAGCATGTATGGAGGTGGAAGTACACCTTATATATCTTTGCAAGGCAAAGGTTCGTCATATTACTACTATGGCCTGAACTTAAGTCGCTCGTTCCTGAAAGAAAAACGACTGAATGTTTCCGTATATGCCAGCAATTTCTTTAACAAATACAATACCTACAGCAACGAAACCGTCACAGAGACGTTCCGTTCCTGGAGTAACAACAAAAGCTATTCGCTGGGATATGGCGTAAGTATCAGCTGGCGCTTTGGTGAACTGAAGACACAGGTCAAAAAGACTGCACGCAGCATCAACAACGATGACGTAAAGGCTGGAGAAGGCAGTTCAGGTGGTCAAAGCAGCGGTGGAGGAATGTAACATCAATCATACAAATATAACTATGGAGATTATTTATTTAACAATTGGCTTATGTGTAGGAATTATAGCCGGCTATCTGGCAGCTGCCAGAAAAGCCGGCGTACTGCAAACAAAGCTGGAGATGCAGCAAAGTCATGCACAAGACTTACTGACCGCTGAACAACAGCGAAACACAGCACAGCAGGAACTCATTAAACAAGAATTGCACAAAGCCCAGCAAAAACAGGAAGAAACCTTGCGCCTTCTTGAAACAGCAAGGCATGAATTGGCAACGCTTACGGTCCAAAAGAAAACACTGGAGGAAAAACTCGAAAGCCAGAAAGAAGAAGTAACCAATCTGCACAAGCAATTCAACCTGGAGTTTGAGAACATTGCAAACAAGATTTTCCAGCAAAAGACCGAGAGCTTCAACAAACTGAGCGCCGAAAGTCTGAGCAATATTCTGAAGCCATTTGGAGAGAATCTGAACGAATTCAAGCATCAGGTAAGCGAGGTGTACGACAAAGAGTCCAAGCAACGCTTCTCATTGGAAGACCGCATCAAGGAACTGGTGCAACTGAACAAGCAAATCAGTGATGATGCCAATAACCTGACACGTGCCTTGAAGGGTGACTCCAAGATACAGGGTAACTGGGGAGAAATGATTCTGGAAACTATCCTCGAAAATTCCGGCCTGCGTGAAGGTGAAGAATATTTCCGGCAGGAATTCCTGAAAGACGAAAACGGCGAAGTGCTGAAAAACGAACAGGGAGTACGTATGCAGCCGGATATTATCGTAGTCTATCCGGACAACCGACAGGTTATCATCGACTCCAAAGTATCGCTCACAGCATATGCCAACTACATGGCCTGCGAATCGAAAGCCGATCAGGAATATTATCTAAAAGCACATTTGGCATCCGTAAAAGCACACATCGATGAACTGAGCCGCAAGGACTACTCGAAGTATAACCTGGCCTCACTGGACTTTGTCATGATGTTTGTCCCCAATGAGCCTGCCTACGTGCTGGCCTTGCAGACAGACCCTAACTTATGGAATTATGCCTATCAGAAGAAAGTCGTGCTGATGAGTCCGACCAACCTGATTGCTGCCCTGCGTCTGGCTCTGGATTTATGGAAGCGGGAGTATCAGGAAAAAAACCTGCAGGAGATTGTGAAACGCGGCACTGCCTTATACGAGCGTCTGGTAGGATTTACCGATACCTTCAGCAAGATTGGTGACGAACTGTCTGCTGCATCCAAGGCTTATGATACGGCTCTGAGCCAGTTGAGCAGCGGTCGGGGGAATGTTATCCGTCAGGCCGAAATGCTGAAAGAACTGGGTATTACGCCCAAAAAGCAATTTGGCGGACGCTTGCTGCAGGATGTGCAGAAATAAGTGAATTACCAAAAATTTACCCCTATTAATCACACAGAAAAAAACTAAAAAACAGCCAGCTAATTCGCAATGTCTAAAACAGCAATTAGCTGGCCGAATTATATTACCAAGTTTGTAAGCAAAGACTTAATGTTCTATAGAATTTACTTCACTTTAAAAGATAAACCAGGCTTACCCCTATTTTTGTGATTCCCAGATAATTCTTCTCTTGTTCTCCAAGGAATAGTCCACATTTAGGACGCTCGTAAACATCATGATTCATTCTGGCATATCCCACCCCAACATTAAATTCAAGATTCCAATGCTGTGACAAAATCATCTGATAGCCATAGGTAATTCCTCCTCCCAATAGAAATCCTTCATAACGATGCTCCTTCAGCCCTCCATTATAATCTGCATAGTTCAAGTGTAGTCCCATGAAATGTTGATAGTAGGTCTGACAAAACCAATATCTCACCTCCGGCTGAATACAAATACCAGTTATTTTTTTATTATCAGGCAGAATATGCCACGGTTTATAATTTACAGATAAACTTCCGGTATACCGGTCAGACAATTTTATTTCTCCTTCTATGTTAGGAGTTAGCGTCAACCATGATAAGGCATTCGTTTTTATTGCATAACGCTGGGAAAATACCTCCTGTACATTTCCCAGTAATATAGCAATAAAAAGTAGCAAGAATAACTTTCTACTTTTTGAAATGAACATTATTTGTTTGGTAATCATTCTATTAAATCCTTTAAGTCTAACACATCACCATCTATCTCCATTATTTTATGCAACTCTGGCTTCTTTGTCAATGCTCTCTGCATATAAACGATGGCATTATTTGTATCATTCAGACGGTTTGCAGCAATAGCGCGAACATAGTCTGTTTCGGCAGATTCATCTGGAAACGTTTGTAAAAACTCCCATGCTTCTTCATTCTTCCGAAGACAAAGCAATAAAATTGCTTTATTGATACTATTGGTATTTCCAAAATAATTATAAGCATCTGCATAACGTCCATTCATTGCATCTGATATGGCCAAAACTGCATTGGTTTTTTCTATACGAGGAAGGTCTTGGCAAAGTTGGTTCGCTTTTTCAAATTGACGCGATTGCAACAATGCTACAATATGGTTAATCTTAACCTGTATAGGCGCTTCTTCTTTCAGGAATGGAACCAGCAATGTTGTATCAGCCTTGTGTTCCCTGTTCAGAAGAGCGGCAAGATTATTAGCAGCAATCATTAAATCCGGATGGTAACGTAATGCTTCCCTCATCAACTCCACCTGTTTTGAAACAGGAGCATCTGCATGCCCACGAATATATCGCCAAAATTCACTGGCTGTAAGATTAGCCGGATTCTGATGATATATTTCATCTATTTCTTTAAAATTCAGTGTTCTGAATTCAGTATATTCATAATTATATTCCACTCGGCGGAAACGAGGCAAGTATTTATCCCTAATCAAAGGATAACATTTCAACCGTCTTGCTCCCCAGGATATTTCATCATGCTTGCCACGTGCCCTACGAATCAGATTGTATAATTCCGAGCTCTCTTTATACAAACTGTCACGCATCATAGCTGCGTGTATAGTATCCCATGGGACAACAACCCCCGTATACTCTATCCTTGCTTTTTGAGTTGCCGAAGCCGACATATTTCTCATAATCGCATCGAGTGCGCTTTTCACACGTTTTTTAGAAAGTCCATCATTCATTTTAAAAGACCCTTCTGGAGAGGTAAAACCAGTAATACTGAAATAGGTCAATGTTTTAGTAGTATCCTTCTCTATATCTTTTAAAATCTTCCTGAATTTATTTAATTCACGACCGTTGCGTCCGTCACTCTCGTAAATTTTATATTCACTAGGACGGAACGTCAAACGCATCTCTCCCTTTTCATGAAAATTCAGTGCCTGCTGTCGGGGAGCATAAGTATCATCCAAATCATAAGAAGCTGCATCAAAATCAAAAAAACGCATCGGATACACTACACCCCGTGCAATGGTCATGGTATCTCTATATTCATCGTCGCAAAAAGTTTTAATCCGTATATACACTTCTGTTGCATAGCGGTCATTGATATCATCCATTTGACAGGTATCCGTGTAAGTAATCAGCTGTTTAGAGTCAAACCCATCCACAACCTTAGCATATTTTGAATAATAAGCCTGCTCCTTATAATCACCGCATGCATGTCCTCGTTTAACCAAAATATCGAAATTTTTTCCGTCATATACGACTGGGGTAAACGATGTCCGCTTATCTCTGGTATAGTTTACCAGATAAGGTTCAATAATCATTCGTGAATCCTTGTGAAAGCGCTTTTCGGGTACACGGTAACGGGTTTTGAGCAGCAACTGTTCTTTAATTACTTCCAGTTCTGACGGCTCGAATACAAATTTCATATTCTTTTGAAGCAAAGAGGTTACGGTTACCTCCGGAAGAAATATGTTCGACGAAGTCATTGTCACGGTCAATGAATTCCTGCCATCAATGCGCACCGCTTGCTTCTCATATCCGATACAAGAAATGTAAAGAGTTCCTTTAGAAGGTATTTGCATTGAAAATTCTCCGTTACTTCCCGTTGCTCCACGCTCGTCCGAATAGGAAGTAGTTATCGTAGCTCCACTGACAGGATTTCCTTTTTCATCTATAACCTTTCCCTTTAGAAGACGCTTATTTACAGTTTCGGCATTTATCTGGAACACCGAAACAAGCAAGGTCAAAAGAAAAATGTAATGTTTCATAATTCACTTAATTAATATCTATATCCGTATCTCCGTTTATTCCGTCCCAATCAGGATTAAGCGTAATTGTGACTCCCGGAACACTGGTAATACTATTGTTGAAATTTACTGATATACCCATCCGTTGGTTTCTTACAACCTGCAACTTCTGAGTCAACTCTCGCTGAGCGGCAATTATCTCCTCTCCATTACTGCCGGGCATGTAAAGTGTAAGCGTTACTGTAGCCAATGTTTCTTCTACATTCGGGAATGCATCCAGACTGAGAGTTACAGGTGTAGTTCCGTTTTCTAAAGTAACTAACGTTTCCGCCCACACTGCTTTGCTGCCCTCGTAAGTCGTATCCGGAAGACAATAGGCCGAAACCGGAGTAATGTCAACACGAGCTCGCGAAATGACAGACGGCAATTGTTCCAGCCGTACATCAACAATACCCTTACTACGATAAAGTTTTACAATATCAGCATAACCGCACTCACAATCCAGCGTAAATGTATAAAGCGAAGTAAAATAATCTGTTCCCGAGGTTTCCGGACATTCAAGACGGATTGCCTGCCAGGTTTCTGCATTCATCAGGGTACCTCCTGTATTGGCTGTGAGTGCCAGCGTATATTCTCCAAAAGGAAGCGTTGGAATAACCAAGTCATAATGGTCATCATGAACTGATGATACATCTACACTTCCCTGATCTGCTATATTTCCATTCTTATTGAAGAGATAATATTGGAAATCACTGACTGTTGCCCCCAAATCAGACGCTGCCGGTTTGTCAGGGAGTTCGCCAAAACGTTCGGCTGTAATGGAAAGAATCACATCACCTTTCCAGCATTGGCTTAAATCCTCGCGCCAGCAACTGCATAAAAGCAGACTTGCCAGTACGGTGACAAATAGAGAGGTTATATATTTGTGTCTCATCCTTATTCTTTATTTAGTCATTATATTCTAGATAGTCAAATGGAGTGCCAGTTTGCTCCTCCCATTCAGCTTTTATTTTATTTAATACACCTGAATCTTCAATATATGTCAGACGACCATCTGAATCGCTCAACTTCAATATAATGTTGGTAATTTTATCGCGCCTTACTCCTACATTAGATATCGTCAAATTATTTTTCAAAACACCTGCACTACCATTAAGTTTAATACTTGTTATTTCGAGATTTAAATATAGATTCTTATCATCATTACGATATGGCACAAATATGGATGTTTTAGAATCTTTACAATTAGGGAAAAAAATGACAGGCTCTAAATCTACTTCTGCTGTTTCAATTTTAGTAGATAAGGTAATTATCCGTTTTTCTATTCTCCAATCAATATTTCCTGCATCAGCATAATTTGCATTTCCATCAATATTAATGCCAATTGGCATTGAATTATCTGGAGAACTCAGATTACACTCAACATCTATTGTTTTTATATCACCTGATTCTTTATTATAATTATACATTAAAATAATACGTATTGGCGACGATTTTCTCACTAAACTATTGCCAAATGTTATCTTGTTTAAATTATTCTTATCCAATTGATTGGCTTTACTCACCGTAAAATCTTGGTAAGTATAAAAAACATCACGAATCGGATTATCTGATAAAAATATTTCTGGCTCTTTAATTATACTTATTACCTCTTGACCTATTTCTGGATATTGCCAAGATGCACCATAATTAGGCACATTTACACCGACGCAAGCCCTATACTCGCCTGGCTGAAGAACATACGAACTAGTTAGGCCTAAATTTGACAATGAAATTTTTTTGCTATTCTCAATAAAGCACGGCTGAATATGATTTTGCAATTCATACTGATATTTTTGAAGTATATACTTCCCCTCGATTTTACGGTAAATAGCAAATTCCGCATTAAAAGCCGCAAAATTATTATATCCCGTTTCACTTCTTCTCATTGGCACAAATTCAGTATCCGTATCCAGATTGGAGATAATACTGTTATCCAGCACAAAACGCACTGGTACCCCTTCCGGTTCGTTTTTCTCCGGAAAATCTTCCTGACTGCAACCACTTATAACAGCAGAAAACAGAAACAGAAAGTATGCTGTTCTGAAATATCTTTTTAGCATCATAGCTTTAGAGTTTTGTTTTTACCTTCTTATGGAGTAACAGTACCATTATCCCAACCCGTATTTATGGTTATGCCACCAAAATCTTTAGGGACATCAATAATTCGGTTTTCCAGAATTTTTACGGTCGTTACAGTATAATTTCCAGTTTTTATCGTCAATTGATTTCCTTCACGAGGCAAAGAAAGAGATATTGTAGACTGTTGATCTTCTCCATCAGGAAGATAGGTATCTGCATAATAGAATGTTAATTTAACTTTAAGTTCACTAGATTTATTAGGATCACTCGCCAGCAGACATGGTCCGTAAAAACGTGTACTTCCGACATATGTCCCAGGACTTATCCATCCGGTTTTTCCTTCCGAATTTTCTGTCGCTTTCGACCAATCCACTTTCAATTCCCCGTCTAAAAATCCGGATGTAAAATAGCTACAAGTTTCACTACAATCCTCCCCGGTTATTATATTACATTCTGACATATCCCATTTTAATGAACGGGTATAATTCTCTATTTGCACGTCTATTTGTTTAACACGGTCCAATGTTGAACTATAACCCTCATCAAGTTCAAGAGGACTACCCGAATTATCCACCCTGGAAAAATCAAAAACCAACTGACCTATTGCATGTCTGAATTCAATCGGAATAATTCCACTCTTTATTGCCTCCGCTGTAAGATTCCCAACTCCTATATAATTGTGGAGACTCAGCGGATAAGGTTTATTTGTTTCACTATTAAAAGTTCGTCGTAAATACAGATTTGTCAGCAAACTATCACTTTCATTCTCCGCAAAACTAAACTCTATTTCCGGTACAGGAGCCGGTGTAGCAATGGCTATCAGACGATAGTAGTACTTCTCTACATACTCGTTTCCTATATTCACAATATAGTTACATAATGAGTCATAACTCAACCATTTGGGAGTAGAAGCCCTGTAGGAATATTCCTCGGATATTGTTTCCTCAGGGTTTTCAGCTTTAGCTTCACTGCGAAAATAATACAGTTTATATTGAAGATTTTTCAATATCTCTTCTTTATTATTATCCATACTGCCTTCCAGCAAAGGCCGGATTTCGGCCCTGCTGTTTTCCGAAGGCGGTAACAATTGCGTATCCTCTTTACTACACCCTGTTGCAAACACGGCAAGTAAAAAGAAAGCGAGACCTGATATATGTAATAATGTTGTTACTTTCATCACTCAATATTTTAATTCCAAAAACCGTTTTCTCCTGTTCCTGAAAATCCATCAAGTTTACCTTCACCAATACCTTCTAATTCAAGCTTCAAATGCTCCTGACTTACCCATACCACCACAATAGTAGCCATGTTTTCAGATAATTTTAGCTCATTCAAAGAAACGTCTTTTGTATAACCGTTATTATAGGTTACAGATAATGTTCCGCTCACGCTTTCGGTAGGGAAAAACAGCCATTTTTTTATTTTCGCAGTTTCAGCAGTTACTCCCGATAGGCTAGCAGAAATATCTTTTGAAATTATAAATTTTTCAAAATCCTGTTTATAGCTATTAAAATCAAAGCCATCAAAATCTTCTGAGCCCAAAGTTTGCGAAAAACCGGCTTTCGGGCCTGACTGAATTTCTTTACCAGTAAGACCATAGGCAGCATTTATACCTGTCAGTTCAATATTGATTTCTTTGATACGGTCAAATGGAGAAACTTCATCATCGCCTTTGTATCCGATAATAAAATCGAGCCGCGCTTGGGCATGCGTCAATGCAGTTGAGAAATCCTGATTAGATTCTATATTTTTTCCTTTTTCCATATCATCCTGGTTGAGAAACAAAGCTACAGTACATTCCTTTAGCTTTCCATCTTCACCTTTTGGATGTTGAACCACATAACTGTTCAAAGACTGACTTTCTTCATTTTCAACCCAAAAGCATTGATTGCTACTATTGCCTTCTTCTTCTGTTTCAACGACGGATAATCCTTTCGACAACGAAAAATGATAAATACCGGTTTCCAATTGGCAGCTCATCTGATAATTATCTTCCGATAAACGGCTCCAAGAAGTTTCCGGCTGAGGAAGCCATTGCACTTTTTCATCACTCGTTTGTCTGAAGACCAGCGCCCTTAGGTCACTGGTCTCTTCAGACGTTGGATTAGCACCTGAATTTGTTGAAGCATTAAAAGTTATGTTTACAGTACGCGAAGATAATTCATTATCAAGACTATCCTCCTTATTGCACGACGCAAACAAACTTGCCATCAATAACAGGCATATACCATATTTTATTCTATAGCTATTCCTCATGGTGTCGAAAGATTAAAAAAAACAAATCAGATATCTACAGATGGGAGAATTATGACTCCATTCCATTGTGTATCGATAGTTACATCGTATTTGATAGTAGGATTAAACAGATTTTCATTGTCATCAGGTACATCACTGGATGCCCTGTATTTAAAAGTAACAACCGTTACTTTATTTTTCTCAGCCTTTACATTGTCTGCTTCCAAGACACGCGTCTGTTTCTCTCCCTTTCCAATAAGTGTTACGGTAAGATCCAGGCTGCTATCTGCTGTAGTAAATGGAAGGATATATGCTCCCGTATAGTAAGCTGCCCCATTAAGAATACGATTTTTAGGAATATCATCCATATATTGAGCATCATCATCCCCATTTGGAAAATCTGTAGAGCCGGTTGCGAGGGTACCAATTGTAACACCATCATAATCATTAGTAATATATGTCAAATCAGTGCCTGCTATATTTTGACTACCGTCTCCCCATGACCAGCTTATAGCAGATTTGGCAGAAGTAGTTATACTTTTTAAATTACCATCTTCTCCAAAAATATTCTTTCCTTCACCATATGCCTGCTCATTTCCATCACCTGTAGGAGAGAATTTCAAGAAACGCAAGTCGATACGAGAATTGACACGCGAAAGACTTATGCTTACGTTTACAGAATTTTCTCCTTGACTTTCAGACAAATCTATGTCTTCGGCAACACTCATTCCGTCATTATCCTCATTATTGTCGAGACTTCCTCCGGCGAAAATCTCATTAATATCCAGACTATTACCTGTATTTGAAATTTTTACAGCATCCAGAATCTCTTGCCATGTTTTAACGGCAGAAACGTCTTTCAAATAGTCCAAATTAAGCCCATTACCTACGTTATAAATTGAAAGAAAGCGATATGTACCTATTTCCAGTTTAAATTCAGAATTACTGTATTGTATTTCATTATCGATTGCAGTGACTGTTGCTGTTACACTTTTTGCATATGCATAATTACCGTCTGCCTGCTTCCGGTAGGCTATAATTTCTAAATTCTTACCGGTATTTACATTCGCTTCTGCCCTACTTGCTACATCATTTACGATTTGAGCAGTAAAAGACACCTTCACTTCACCTTGTCCGTTCTCAAATTCCGATTCCAGTTCACTCTTAGAGCAATTTGTAAACATAAACAGACAGCCGAAAAGTCCAAATAAATAACTTTTTTTCATAATATTCATAACATTAAATAGATTTCAAATTCTACGTAAAAAACAATCAATATTTATAAATAAAAAGATATTGACCTAAAAAAATATTCTATTTATAATCCCCAAAATTATTTTTTTCAATTATTTGTTCTGTTTTATTATCACAAAACAATTTGTCAAAATCAAAAAAAACATTTTAAAATGTATCAATTATCCCCGACTTGCTACGCACATAATCAGTCGGAAGCATTCCGGTATATTTTTTAAAACAACGTAATGCTGTTTCTCTTGACCGAAAACCTACATTAAAAAAAGTTTCCTGTATACTCGTTACCCCACCCGCATCAGCTATTTTCATAAATTCAATCACACGCCGACGGTTAACTATATCAGAAAAATTCTTATATCCGGCGTCTTGTATAGCCTTAGATAAATAATTCCGATTAGTATTCAGCAATAAAGCTAATTCCGGAAGTGTCAAATCAGGGTTTTTCCAGACCGATTTTTCATCCATCAGCTTACAAAGCTGAGCCACTAAAGGGTTATTACTTTGACTATCTCTACAAATCAGTTCTTTTTCCACCATATCTTCAGACACCTTATTATCAGTCGGGGCCATTTCGAGGCTATCAAAAATTTCCTGATAAGTAATGCTTACCGCCAAATAAATACATACAATAATATGAATTGCACTAACCAATGATGAACCTGTTAACATGAAGATGATATACAAAATGCCTATCAATTGTATTTTCAAAGTATAAAAGGTTATCCAACGGTTATACACGCGGCTTTTCATCCAGTTGTAAGGTATCAAAAACAGCATTATAGTATATGGAAAAATCGCCATAAAAAGTATAACAACTCTAATCCAGACATTAAATTCACCAATATTTTCCAGCAAATCTTGAAAAGACTTTAAATCACGAAAATCTGAGCGAAACAATATAAACAAAAAAGTCATAACTATTCCCGGAAAAAATAAAAGAAGCAGTCGTTTTTTAGTAAGCCAACCACTGTTGATAGCCTCTATAGGATAGAGATAAAGAATAATTATAGTATATATTCCCCCTAACAGATTTTCAGGTGGTAAAACTCGACCTGGTACAATCAATCCAGACTGAGTAGTTAATAATCTGACCCCCATAAGTCCTCCCAAAAAGAACCACGTATAACAAAGGAAACGACGCGAACGGTCTCCATCTTCTCTGCGAAGCCACAAAAGCAACCCGCTTAACAAAAAAGTACATACTAAACAACTCAACAATATCGTCAAATCATCCATATATCAATATCAGATTTTAAGTTCATTTAAATATTTCATCACTAAAGTTAGATATTAATAATGGAGTGTTTTTACATAAAAAGCAAAATACATAAATTGGCACATAAAATACATAAAATAACACATTTTCACCCCAGATATGACAAAATGAAACAAGCAATGAACAGTTTACATGATAAAAAACTATGAAATTCAGTGGATTAAGCCTCTTTATTATTACTGATAAAAACTATTTAGCACGTATATTACACTAATTAGACAAATGAATTTTCATATAAAATCCATTGTGGCAGAAAAAAAACAAATAACGGTACTTTTTTGCTTCATCTTTGCAATGATGAACGTATGGCATAAGCATGCAGCAAGTTGGTCTTTACAAAGATGAACGTTTGTCTCTTTTGAGAGGAAACAGCAAGTCACAGATAACTTTCATAAAAAAAGAGGATAAATCCTTACATTCGGATTTATCCTCTTTTCAGAATAAGCTATAATTGTTTCGATTATTTCACCATAGCAATCAGCTCTTCCGGAGTAACCAACGACTGCTCACCGGTAGCCATGTTCTTCAGTGTGACCTTACCTTCGTTCATTTCATTCTCGCCGACGATGGCAACAAACGGAATGTTCTTGGCATTAGCATAACTCATCTGTTTTTTCATCTTGGCACTGTCCGGGAACAGTTCGGCACGGATACCTGCTTCGCGAGCTTTGAACAGGATAGGAAGTGCATAAGCTGCTTCCTTGTCACCAAAGTTGACAAACAGCAACTGAGTGGCATTGACTGCTTCTTTAGGATACAAGTCCAACTGATTCAGCACATCGTAAATACGGTCTGCGCCAAACGAAATACCTACACCCGACATACCGTCCATACCAAATACACCGGTCAGGTTGTCATAACGTCCGCCACCACTGATGCTTCCAATCTGAACATCCAGCGCCTTGACTTCGAAAATGGCTCCGGTATAATAGTTCAGGCCACGCGCCAGTGTCAAGTCAAGCTCTACTTCCGATTTTACACCCAGCGCTTCTACGGTCTTCAGGATAAATTCGCTCTCCTCTACCCCTTTCAGGCCGGTTTCACTGGCAGCCAGCACATTTTTCAGCGTATCCAGTTTTTCCTGGTTCGTACCACTCAGCAAAATAATCGGCTGCAGTTTGTCGATAGCCTCCTGCGAAATACCTTTCGAAGCCAATTCGGCATTCACATTGTCCAGACCAATCTTGTCGAGCTTATCGATAGCTACCGTAATATCTACAATCTTATCGGCTTCACCAATAATTTCAGCAATACCGGTCAGAATCTTACGGTTGTTAATCTTGATGGATACACGGATACCGAAACGGTGGAATACAGCATCAATCATCTGAACCAGCTCTACTTCGTTGAGCAGCGAATTGCTGCCTACTACATCGGCATCACACTGATAGAACTCGCGGTAGCGTCCCTTCTGCGGACGGTCGGCACGCCATACAGGCTGTATCTGGAAGCGTTTGAAGGGGAAACTGATTTCGTCGCGGTGCATCACCACATAACGGGCAAACGGCACGGTGAGGTCGTAGCGCAGACCTTTCTCGCAGAACTTGCTTGCCAGCTTGGCAGCATTACGGCTCAACAGTTCTTCGTCTGTAATACCGGAAAAATAGTCACCGGAATTCTGGATTTTAAAGAGCAGCTTGTCGCCTTCGTCGCCATACTTTCCCATCAAGGTTGAAAGGTTCTCCATCGAAGGAGTTTCAATCTGCTGGAAACCGTACAGATAAAACACTTCACGAATCGTGTTGAATATATAATTACGTTTCGCCATTTCTACAGGCGAAAAATCACGTGTCCCTTTGGGTATACTCGGTTTTGTTGCCATAATATTACATTTTTTCCGGATACAAAAATACATTAATTATTTGAAAATTCCATGGTATTGGTTGTTATGTTTCAATGAATTCCCGCAAAGGCTTTCAAGGATTTGAAATCACTTACTGCAGTTCGCGAAATATAATTTCATTTCAAGAGTTTACGGTCGTTATCACCACTTTCCAATACACGCATCTGATGAATTGCTATCTGATTCAACTTTACAAGCCGTTCTCCTTGTGATATGCCCTGTTCTATAAATACGGCATTTATGTTTTCCATATTTGATAGACAGATTAGCTCGTTGATAGTAGCATAATCCCGAATATTGCCTTTCAAGTCAGGATTGGCTTCCCGCCACTGTTTTGCCGTCATCCCAAACATTGCTACATTCAATACATCAGCCTCATTGGCATAAATGATGCTCGCCTGCTTGGGCGTTACTTCTACCGGGATAAGATTCTGTTTGATTGCATCGGTGTGTATACGGTAATTTATTTTCGACAGTTCCCGTTTGGCAGACCACCCCAACAAGTGTTGCTCCTCTGTTTTAAGCCGCTGAAACTCCTTGACTATATAGATTTTGAATTCAGGACTTATCCACATGGCAAACTCAAAAGCTATATCCTTGTGAGCGTATGTACCTCCATATCGTCCGGCTTTTGCCTGAAGACTTATCGCATTTGTACGGGCCACAAACTCCTTGACACTTATTTTGAAACTGTTTAGCCCGGACTTATTTCTAATTGTGGCGAATTCGCCATAATTAAAATTAGGATTATACACTTTTTCCCAAATACCGATATATTCCAGCGTATTACGATTACGCAACCAGTCGGTTATGAAAAAATCTCCGTCTTTGGCTTGCAGCATATCGGTAAGGCAGATATAATCCTCTCCATCTACTTTTATAACACTGACTTCAGTATTTTGAACTGTTATTTTTGCCATACGCATCAGACTCTTTATTCGAAACCCACAAAGTTATTTTTTTACTCGCGACGGTTTGTATAAATACTGATATAATATATCAATGTGGCCAAAGAGCCTAATGCCGCTACCACATAAGTATAGGCAGCCGACTTCAAAGCATCCTTTGCCTGATTATGGTTATAGGCATTGGTGATACCGGCACTGCTCAACCAAACTAGTGCTCTGCGGCTGGCATCAATCTCTACGGGAAGTGTTATAAAGCTGAACAAGGTAGTCATAGCAAACAGGCAGATTCCAAATAAAAGCAGCTGATGAAAGGAATCCACCAGCAGAATACCTCCCAACAAAACCCATGACATGATGCTGGATGAAAACTGCACTACCGGAACCAAAGCCGAGCGCATACGCAACGGTGCATAAGCTCTAGCGTGCTGTACGGCATGTCCGCACTCGTGAGCGGCAACAGCGGCAGCTGCCACACTGCAACTGTTATATACTCCCTCACTCAAGTTTACTGTTTTATTAGCCGGATTGTAGTGGTCGGTCAGCATACCCGAGGTACTCGTCACGCGTACATCATATATTCCATTGTCCCGCAACATTTTTTCGGCTACTTCACGGCCTGTCATTCCGTTGGACAAGCCCATCTTAGAATACTTTTCAAATTTGTTCTGCAAACTGGATTGCACAATATAACTGATAATGGCAATACTGATAAATAAAATCCAATACATAATTCTTTTTATTGTTTTAAGTTATGACAAATTACAAGCAAAATGCTTGCCAAAGATATGGAAATGAGGACAAAGCCCCAATATGTCAGTTCATTTTTAAGTTTATTAAGTGTTTTGCACTGATTTTTAAAAGATTAAGTATCTCAGCAATACCGGAAAACAAAAAAAAGCTGCGCTGAAGAAGTACCTCAGCGCAGCTTAAAATCATATAAAATTTGCTTTTTAGAACAATTTTGCAGGATATTCACCAGCGTCTACCAACGCCTGTATTTTGTCAACCACTCCCTGACGGTCGGCAGCATAAGTCACGCCAAACCATTTTGAAGTAGTATCCAGAACTTTCACGGTAGCTGTACCTTCGTTGATAAGTTTGTTAACCATCAAAGGAATGAAGTATTCAGCTTTCAGGTTACCGATATTAGCATTCAGGAATTCTACGAAGTAATCTTCTGAATATTTGAAATAATCAGGAGTAAAGCCCCACATATTCATAGATACCGGTGTATTGTCGGCAATGGCAACCCATTTTCCTTCTTCATCCTTGTAAGAAACAGCACCGTCTACACGCATAATCTCAGTACGTTCTACAACGGTAGTCAGGTGTCCCTGTTCGTTGGCCGAACATACGCCACGAGCCACTGTTCCACTTTCAGACAATGTATTGCCTACACGGAAACCTACCATACAGTAATCGTTTGTTGCGCCTTCCGGAAGTTCTGAAAGGTATTTACCAATCACAGCAAAGCTGTCACGGCCATAGAAGTCGTCTGCATTGATAACTGCAAACGGTTCTTTGATTACATCTTTTCCCATCAATACAGCATGGTTGGTACCCCATGGTTTCACACGACCTTCCGGACAAGTAAATCCTGCAGGAAGATTATCGATAGACTGGAATACAACCTCTACCGGAATATGGTTTTCGTATTTTGATACAATCTTTTCGCGGAAATCCTTTTCAAAATCTTTACGGATAACAAAGACGATTTTACCAAAGCCGCCACGAATAGCATCGAAAATAGAGTAATCCATAATAGTTTCGCCATTGGGGCCCAGACCATCCAACTGCTTCAATCCTCCATAACGGCTACCCATACCGGCTGCCAATACAAATAATGTAGGTTTCATAAGTATTTTAATTAATGTTTATATGCCACAAAATTAAAAATAAATATCAGCATAGTAAATACTTCGGTGAACAAAAATATGATAATTGGGTTATTTTTCTTAATTTCGCATCAATCAGATGCTCGGATGTAATAAGACATTGATTAATTTAAAGAACAAGAAAGGCTAGCTTTATATGAAGAAATACATTAAGTGGACCGGAATAGTAATTCTATTCCCGTTTTTTCTATTTATTATACTTTGTATTCTTATTTATATACCTCCGATTCAAAATTTTCTGGTAAGCCAGGCTACCACTTATTCATCGAAGGCTACCGGAATGAAAATTGCAATAGAAAGAATCTCGCTTTCATTCCCTTTAGATTTAATTGTACACAATGTTCAGGTTGCCGACTCAACAGACAACCCAATTCTGTCTGTAAAGGAAATAAAGGCAGAAGTACAAATGCTTCCCCTCTTCAGGAAAGAGGTGGAGCTGGATGGTCTTACCTTGAAAAAAGCATCGGTCAATACGGGTAAACTGATAGAAGGGATGGAGTTAAATGGAGAACTCGGTGAATTTCATATCGAATCGCACGGAGTAGCATTCGCTCCGGAAACAGCTGTTATCAATCAGGCACTGTTGAAAGACACTCATCTTTCTATCTTGCTGTCAGATACGACTGCAACAGATACAACAGCCAGTACTCCGCTTTACTGGAAAGTTTTATTGAAAAAGATAGACTTTAGCAATGTATCCGTACAAATGCTAATGCCACTGGATTCTTTATCCCTTTCGGCAAGCATGGAGCATTTTTTGCTTCAAAACGGTGCCGTTGATTTACATAAAATGTCTTATCAGGCAGAGCAGGCCAGACTAAAAAACGGAAGCATCAGCTATGACTACGGAATGCCTGCCGACAGTACTGCAAGCGGACTTAATCCCTCGCATATCCGGTTAAACAATGTCCGTACACAAATGGATTCGCTGTATTATTGCGGAAACAATATTCACGCAGTTGTTAAAGAGTTCACTTTCAAAGAAATGGGTTCTGGAGTAGAACTCGTTTCAGGAAAGGGGAACATAGTATCTAATGATAAAACACTGCGTATACCTGAACTGCATCTGCAAACCGCAGAATCTTTTATAGACATGGAAGCGGCTATGGACTGGGATGCTGCATCAGCCAACTCTGAAGGGTTATTGACAGCTCAACTCATTGCAGACTTTGGCAAAGGAGATATCCTGAAATTAGCCGGAAATCTTCCGGAGGATTTTATAAAGAGTTATCCGGGCCAGCCCTTGAGAATAAGGGCAGGCATTGACGGAAACATGAATAAATTACAACTGACGACATGTACTCTGACCCTGCCGGAAACATTCCGTGTAGAGATGGACGGAGAACTGAACCTGCTGGCAGACAGTATAAATCGTCATGGAGAAATCAAAATCAGAACTTTGGCCGAAAACATGAATTTCGTCAAAGCACTGACACAGGGAAGTTTTGCAATACCGTACGGAACTACTTTGGACGGTTTCGGCAGAATTCATGGCAATACAGTAAATACAGAATTGACGCTGACAGAGAAACAAGGTACATTAAAGCTAAACGGACAATACGACTGGGTAAAGGAATCGTATGCAGCAGCTATACATGCAGATAATATCCAACTGCACAATTTCATGCCTAACGATTCATTATTCAATCTGACTGCATATCTGCAGGCCGAAGGAACTGGTTTGGATATTTTTTCTCCTTCCACACGATTCGAAATGGAAGGCGGGTTGTCACACCTGCAATATGGCAATAAAATTCTTTCGGGAGTTGAAGTAAGCAGTAGTCTGGCAAAATCGAATGCGACTGCTGATTTTAGGCTGAAAGACAATGCCTTGTCGGTTGCCGCCAAGCTTGACGGAACATTAACGCCGAAGCTGGTAACCGCAGATTTGAATTTAGATGTCAACTATTTGAACTGGCAAGATTTAAAATGGACAAATGTTCCATTGAGTTCTTCACACAAGCTGAAGCTGCACGCACAAAGTAATCTTAAAAGAAGTCATAAACTGGATTTGGCTTTGACAAATACACAACTGGTTACTCCACAAAAAACGCGTGCGACAAAAGATTTGTTTATAAACTTTTCTACGGATACAGACTCTACATTTTGCTCGCTTAACGCAGGCGACATGCATCTAACTCTTATGGGAGAAAAAGGGATTGATCTGTTGGGAGAACAACTGACCAAAGTATCAGATATGCTCATGAGTCAGTGGAAACAAAAGCAAATGGATTTGGGACTTGTAAAAAGCAAGCTCCCTAATATGGATTTGCAGTTAACGGTAGGGACAGACAACCCTATCAGCAATACCTTGTCGACACAGGGAATACGAATAAACAAACTTTATGCACAAATAAAGACTTCACCGGCTGACGGATTGAGCAGCAATGCCTGTATGACCGGATTTGCAACCGACAGTTTGGCAATAGATACTATTTTCTTTAATTCCAGCCAAGCTACAGACAGCATTGTCTGGAAAAGTGGAATACAAAATTCAACCCAAAAGAATCAAGAAGGATTTAACATCATTGTAGACGGAAATATCGGTAATAAACAGTCTCAGATAAACATTGAATACCTTAACGATAAAAAAGAACGGGGCGCATATATCGGACTTATCGGAGCATTACAGGAAAAAGGTATCAGTCTACATATCCATCCTGATGACCCGATACTGGTTTACCGGCCTTTCCAGGTTAATCCGGACAATTATATATACTTGAGTGATGAAGGGCGTATTCATGCCAATCTGACTTTACACGACAAGAATTATACAGGCATCCGTTTCTATTCGGTGGCAGACTCTACCGTACAACAAGACTTGACAGTAGAATTGCACCGGATAAGAATGTCTGAGTTCAGACGTATTATCCCCTATATGCCAAACATACGAGGAGAAATCAACGCTGAAGCGCACTATGTACAAGCCGATGAAGAAAACACACAGATTTCTACCGAACTGAGTGTCGGTGAATTGGAATATGACGGTTTCCCAATGGGCGACTGGGAGTTCAGTGGTGTATACCTGCCTAAAGGAAGTAACGAACATCATATCGACGGTTTCCTGATACGGAACGGAGATGAAATTGCGACGTTAAGCGGAAGCTACGTAACAGGCAATGAAAAAGATGCTGAAGGACTGCTGCAAGCCAATATGGATTTACATCATTTCCCATTAAAGCTGGCAAATGCTTTTGTGCCGGATAATATGGTAACGCTGAGCGGTGATATTGATGGAAATATGTCTGTAAAAGGTACGGCTTCAAAACCTATTCTGAATGGTGAAATCATTCTGGATAGTGTCGGTCTGGCCTTACCTATGGCCTCTATGAATCTCAGGTTCGACAACAAGCCTGTAAAAGTTGTCGACAGTCAGCTGGAGTTCAACAAGTTCAATATATTCACAAAAGGAAAAACACCATTCACGATTGATGGTAATATCAATTTTTCCGACTTTGAACAAATGACCATGAATTTGAACATGGCTGCACACAACTTTGAATTATTTAATGCGCCGCGCAGTAAAGAGGCTTTAGTGTACGGAAAGCTCTACGTTGACTTTAATTCCAACTTGAGAGGACCGGTCAATGCATTGGTTATGCGTGGAAGTATGAACGTATTAGGAAAGAGTAATTTTACATATGTATTGAAAGACTCACCGCTTACAGTAAACGACCGTCTGGGAGAAACGGTGACATTTGTAAACTTTGCCGATACAACTCTTTCGAGTAGTAATGCAGTGCCTAAAGTAGAGTTGGGCACACTGGACATGCTGATGGTTATGCACATAGATCAAGCTGTTCAGTGCCGGGTAGATTTGAATGAAGCACAGTCCAACTATATCTTGTTCGAGGGTGGAGGCGATTTGTCATTCCAATACAACCAGCAAGGAAAAATGCTGCTTAACGGAAGATATACACTTATAAGTGGGGAAATGAAGTATGAAATGCCTATCATTCCTTTAAAAACGTTCCACATCAAAGAAGGCAGCTATATGGAATGGACAGGGGATATTATGAACCCCAATTTAAATCTAAAAGCAACAGAACGTGTCAGAGCAGCAGTCGGCCAAAGCGGACAAAATTCGCGCAACGTTAATTTTGACGTAGGCGTGAATATTACAAACCGTCTGGAAAATCTAGGGTTTGTCTTTACACTGGAAGCCCCTGATGATGGTGAAGTCCAGAACCAATTGGCTGGAATGTCGGCTGAAGAAAAAAACAAACTGGCTGTAACGATGCTGGTAACCGGTATGTATATGGCTGAAGGAAACTCAACGGGTAATTTTAATACCAATAATGCACTCAACAGCTTCCTGCAAGGACAGATTAACAACATAACAAGCAGTTTTGACTTGAACGTGGGAATGGAAAGTACAAACCAGGAAGACGGAACGAACCGTACTGACTATAATTTCCAGTTTGCCAAACGATTCTGGAACAACCGGTTCAGAGTGGTTATCGGTGGAAGTATATCTACAGGCAATAATGTAAAGCAAGACGAAACCTTTATCGATAATGTTTCTTTGGAATACCGTCTGGATGACAGTGGAACCCGATATATCAAGTTGTTCCATAACAAGAACTATGAAAGTGTATTGGAAGGAGAAATCATAGAAACGGGCGCAGGTATCGTATTGAGAAAAAAAGTAAGCCGACTGGGAGAACTCTTTATCTTCAGAAAAAAGAGAAGAAATAATCAGGAGGCCATTATCGAAGATAAAAAGAAAACTTTAGAAAAAGATGAGAACAATAAAAATGAAAATTAATCATATCACCATAATCCTGTTGGGCATCTTACTGACAGGGTGCTTTACTGCCTGCTCAACAACAAAGCACTTGCCGGCTGAAGAAGTGCTTTATACAGGAGTAAACCGATTTGATGTCATCCAGAAGGACACTACGGATGCAGGGGCCGCAACTCTTGAAGAGGTAATCGGTGCGGTATCTTATCCGCCCAACAATGCATTATTCGGAAGTTCTACTGTAAGAATACCTTTCCCCTTCGGACTATGGGTATACAACCGTTTTGAACGCTATGAAAAAGGATTAGGCAAATGGATTTTCAAAAAACTGGCCGCAAAACCCGTATACTTATCTACCGTTAATCCGGAAACCCGTGTAAAAGTTGCAACCAACTTGCTGAAAGACTATGGCTTTTTCAACGGTAATGTAACTTATCAGGTAGATAGTACCAAAAATCCCCGGGCTATCAAGCTAAGCTACCAAATCAACATGGGGAAACCGTACATCATAGATTCTGTGATGTATGAAGGATTTAGCGAACGAGGAGACAGTCTGATTAAAGCTAAATACAAGCAGCGAGTTATTTTAAGAGGTGATTATTTCAGCGTAAACAAACTGGAAGAAGAACGTCAGCGCCTGTATACACTTTTCCGAAATAACGGATACTATTATTATCGCCCGGAATATATAACATTTCTGGCCGATACAATTATGAATCCCGGACACGTAAACTTGAAAATTATTCCACGTCCGGATATGCCTGCAGAAGCCAGGAAAATATATAAAATAGGTACTACAACAGTCTTTATGGCCGACTACAACGGCAACAGACCCACAGATACCTTAAAACTGAAAAACTTCAATATTGCATATACCGGAGACAAGCCTGGTCTGAAACCGAATGTACTGAGAAAGCGATTTATGTTTCGGAAAGGACAGCTCTACTCGCAATCCAAACAAAGCTACTCACAAGAAGCACTTGCCAGACTAGGTGTTTTTCAGTTTACAGAGTTCAGGTACATACCACGGGACAGTATTCATAACAACGATACGCTTGACGTATATGTCAATGCTATGTTCGACAAGCCTTATGATGCTGAGCTGGAATTTAATGTTACGACAAAAAGTACAAAACAAACTGGTCCGGGAGCAATCTTCAATTTAAGCAAGAAGAATTTCATGCGTATGGGAGCCTCATTAAACTGGCAAATAAAAGGTTCATACGAATGGCAGACTAATTCTACCGTTGATGGAGAAAGCTCGGTGATGAATTCATACGAATTAGGAACTTCCTTATCGCTTGATTTCCCACGCATTGTGTTACCTTGGGTAAAAAACCGTGTAAACCCGTTCCTACATCCGTCAAAAACCAGTTTCAAAATCTATATAGATCAGCTGAACCGGGCTCAATACTTCAAGATGCTGTCTTTTGGTGGAAATATCTCTTATAGTTTTCAGCCATCACGAAGCATGAAGCATACGGTAACACCTTTACGTCTGGAATTCAACACCCTACAGCATAGAACGGCCCGGTTTGACTCCATTGCAAACGCAAATCCTATGTTGTTTTACAGTTTGAATGACCAGTTCATACCTGCATTTACATACACATTTACGTATGACAATACTTATAAAAAGAGAAAACGAAACAGTGTCTGGTGGGAAAACTCCATTACATCTGCCGGCAATGTAACATCTATGATATATGCAGCCTTTGGACAAGGGTTCAAGGAAAAGAATAAGAAATTGTTCGGTACGCCTTTTGCACAGTTCCTTAAATATACCTCTGAAATCAGGCACTTGTACAAGATTACTCAACGGCAACACCTGGCTTCCCGTTTTATGGCAGGTGTAATTTATGCATACGGAAACAAGACAATTGCTCCTTACAGTGAACAGTTTTATGTAGGAGGAGCCAACAGTATACGCGCCTTTACTGTGCGCTCTATTGGACCGGGAAGGTATCATCCTGCAGAAAACAATCAGTATTCATACGTCGACCAGACCGGTGATATCAAACTGGAAGCAAACTTGGAGTACAGATTTCCTATCATATCGGATTTATATGGAGCGACGTTTCTGGATGCCGGCAACGTATGGCTGATGCGTAAGGATGAAACACGACCAGGTGCAGAATTCACCCTAAAACATTTCTTTGACAGCATCGCACTTGGCACTGGAGTAGGATTAAGATATGATTTATCTTTTTTAGTTATCCGACTTGATATGGGTATAGCATTGCATGTTCCCTACGAAACTGATAAAAAAGGATATTATAACATCCCTAAATTTAAGGATGGATTGGGTTTTCACTTTGCAATTGGATACCCATTCTAATCTTTTTTACTACTTTTGCATGACAAATCAGAACGAATTATGAAACGACTATTTTTTTTAATAACTCTCACTGCAGTCTTCTTTTCGGCCTGCAGTAATCAAAAAAAAGCAGAAAATATGGGAAACGAGACTAAAATTCTTTTAGAAACAACACAAGGAAATATTGTTGTAAAGCTGTATGATGAAACTCCAAAACATCGTGACAACTTTATCAAACTAGTAAAAGAAGGTGTATACGACAGCACCCTTTTCCATCGTGTAATCAAGGATTTCATGATTCAGGCTGGTGACCCAGATAGTAAAACAGCTGATGACACAGCTAGCTTGGGAGCTGGTGATGTAGGCTATACCATACCGGCTGAAATCAATCCGCTTTTCTTCCATAAAAAAGGAGTCCTTGCAGCTGCACGCCAAGGTGATGAAGTAAATCCTGAACGTGCATCTTCTGGATGTCAGTTCTACATTGTAACGGGTAGAAAATTTTCTGAATTCCAGATTTTAAGCATGGAAAACCAGATTAATGAAATGCGTCTACAGACAGTTTTTGATACATTGGCCCGCCAGCACATGAAAGAAATCTACAAAATGCGCAAGGCTGGCGACCAGGAAGGATTATTGGCTTTACAGGATACGCTGGAAGCACAGGCCAGAGCACAAGTTGAAAAGGAACCTGCCTTTAAATTTACAAAAGAACAGATTCAGGCATATACTACCGTAGGCGGTGCTCCTCACTTGGATGGCGCTTATACAGTCTTTGGAGAAGTGGTTGAAGGTATGGATGTAGTTGAAAACATTGAAAAAGCGAAAACAAACCGTGCCGACCGGCCATTAACCAACATCCGTATTCTTAAAGCTAGCATCAAAGAATAAAGATTGCATGATAAAAGTAAACAGACATACGCTAGCAAATGGTCTACGCATCATACACAGTCAGGATGAGTCTACCCAAATGGTTGCACTCAACCTGCTCTATGATGTGGGTGCACGCGACGAGCATCCTGAACATACAGGGTTTGCGCATCTTTTCGAGCATCTGATGTTCGGAGGGTCTGTCAATATTGCAGACTATGATACTCCCGTTCAGAATGCCGGAGGAGAGAACAATGCGTGGACCAGTAACGATATGACCAACTATTACATCACACTCCCCTATCAGAATGTAGAAACCGGGTTCTGGTTGGAAAGCGACCGAATGCTCAGTCTGGACTTTAATCCTAAAAGTCTGGATGTACAGCGACAAGTAGTTATCGAAGAATTCAAGCAACGAAATCTTAATCAGCCCTACGGAGATGCCTCACATCTGATCCGGGAAATGGCTTATCAGACACATCCTTATCAATGGCCTACGATTGGTAAAGAAATCAGTCATATTGCAAATGCAACACTAGACGAGGTAAAAGAATTCTTCTATCGCTTTTATGCACCCAACAATGCAATTTTAGCTGTGACAGGACATATCAGTCTGGAGGAAACGATTCGCCTGGCCGAAAAATGGTTTGGCCCTATTCCGGCGCGGAATGTTCCGAAACGAAACCTGCCCAAGGAAGTTCAGCAAACTGCAATCCGTAGAAAAACAGTCGAAAGAAAAGTACCAGTTGACGCTCTGTATATGGCTTTTCACATGTGCGACCGTCATCATGCCGACTACCCGGTATACGACATCATAACAGATATTCTTTCTAACGGCCGTTCTTCACGTTTCATCCAACATCTGGTACAAGAAAACAAAATCTTTACAGGTATAGATGCATATATCACCGGCAGTATTGACGAAGGCTTGTTACATATTGCAGGAAAGCCTGCAGAAGGAATCAGTCTGGAGGAAGCAGAGAAAGCAATATGGGCAGAACTTGACGAATTGAAAAGAGTATCTGTGGATGAATTGGAATTGGAGAAAGTTAAAAACAGATATGAAAGCGAACAGATTTTCAATAATATAAACTATCTGAATGTAGCAACTAATTTGGCATACTTCGAACTCTTGGGAAAAGCAGAAGACATCAACGATGAAGTCAGAAAATATCGTTCGGTTACTGCCAGCCAGTTACAGAAAGTAGCACAAAAGACATTTATACCCGAAAACTGTTCTATACTATATTATAAAGCAATTAAATGATTTCAAATAAGATTGCATCGCACTATAGCATTTTGCTCAAATTAGGCATTCCCATTGTAATAGGTCAAATAGGAGTAATTATACTGGGATTTGCAGATACCCTGATGATTGGTCACCACAGTACACAAGAACTGGCAGCTGCCAGTTTTGTTAACAACATGTTTGCCCTAGCCATTATCTTCAGTACAGGTTTTTCATATGGGCTTACTCCTGTTGTTGGAAGTCTCTTTGGTAAAGGGGAGAAATTCAAAGTTGGTGAAACATTTAAAAACAGCCAGGTTGCCAATACTGTGGTAACAATCATTGTAATGGCGGCCATGACTGCATTGTATATAAACCTGGATAAGTTGGGACAACCTGAAGAGTTGCTTCCGCTTATTCGTCCATACTATCTGGTATTACTGGCTTCTATTCCATTTGTACTATGGTTCAATGGTTTTAAACAGTTTACTGACGGTATTACAGAAACCCGGATTTCGATGTGGATACTTCTTACGGGTAATATCCTGAATATTATCGGCAACTACATTCTAATTTATGGTAAACTGGGACTTCCAGAAATGGGACTTACGGGAGCCGGAATATCTACGCTGGCTTCGCGTATTATAATGGTCGTCATTTATATTGTCTTGTTTTTCGGAACAAAAAAATATCAGGAGTTCAAAACTGGTTTTCTGAAAGGTTACATCAATCGTAACGACTTCTGTCTACTTAATAAACTGGGATGGCCTATTGCAGGACAAATGGGTATGGAAACTGCATCATTTAGCTTGAGTGCTATCATGGTTGGCTGGCTGGGAGCAACCGGACTGGCTGCACATCAGATTATGATAGCTGTTTCACAAGTTTGTTTTATGATGTATTATGGAATGGGAGCAGCAGTTGCCATACGAATCAGTAACTTCTACGGGCAACAAGATACTTTCAATATCCGGAAAACAGCTCTAGCCGGATTCCATATCATACTTATTATGATTGTTTTATCTGCACTGCCCATTTTCTTACTCCGGAATGAAATTGGAGGTTGGTTTACTAACAGCGAAGAAGTCAGCCTGCTGGTAGCCCAACTGATAATTCCATTGCTTATCTATCAGTTTGGCGATGGACTGCAGATTAACTATGCCAATTCACTTAGAGGAATTGCAGATGTGCATCCTATGATGATTATCTCATTCATTGCTTACTTCCTGATTTCTTTACCTGCAGGCTATCTGTTTGGATTTGTATTCAATTGGGGAGTAATTGGTGTATGGATGGCTTTCCCGTTTGGCTTGACCAGTGCAGGAATCATGTATTACTTAAGGTTCAGATACAAAACTCATAAACTATTCTAAATCCATCATGCGTCTATCAACCCCTGTAAAAGTTGCTTTTGGTTATTTGCTGTTAACCGTGTTGTTAATCGTTTCGGTAAATTATATCTACCGACAAATGAAACAGCTCACACAAAGAAATAATATTGAAGAGCTGCAAAACGAACGACGGCACCTGACACATACCATTGTCAGTCAACTTTATGCAGCAGAGGTTGTTGCTCAGACATTGAGTGCAGGACAACTGGATAATTACTGGTCGTACCGTAAGGCTATGAAGGAAACCAAAAACTCCATAGACTCTCTTCGTAGCCTGCTAAACGACAGCATACAGCTCCTAAGGTTGGATACCGTACAGATTCTTCTCACCAAAAAAGAAAGAAATACCCGGCAGCTATTAACCGCATTGCAGGATAATGAGCCCGACAAGCTTTACCGTCAGCAAGTAGAAGAACTTATCCAGCAACAGGATTCCATTTTGGGACAACAGCATATCCATAAAAAAGTTGTTACCAAAAAGCATACTTCGTATACAGTAGAAAAAAAGAAAGGCTTTTTTAAACGTCTAGCAGCCGTATTTTCTCCAGGGAAGGGAGACTCGACCGAGGTAAGAAACGTAATTCAGGAAGAGTATGTAGATACCTTGACAGAAGCTTACAATCTGGTAGATACCGTTGCGCATTTATTGCACGGCATACAGACCAAAGTTTATGAAACCCGTCAGCAGCATACAGAACAAATCAATAAACGAATATATCTGATTCAATTGGCTGGTACACAACTCAGTGTTAAAGTAAACCAGTTACTGGAAGATATAGAAGCGGAAGAACAACAAGCTACACAGCTCAAAATACAAAAGGAACAAAGAGTCCGCAAACACTCGGCTACTATCATTGCCGGGATTGCTGTCCTGTCGGTTGTTTTAGCGCTCTTCTTTTTCACCCTCATCTGGCGGGATATCAGTAAAAGCAATCATTACCGCAAAGAACTGGAAAAAGCCAAACAGAAGGCCGAAGATTTGTTAGTTGCCCGAGAAAAACTGATGCTAACCATCACGCATGACATCAAGGCCCCGGTAGGTTCAATCATCGGATATCTGGATTTATTGGAAAGACTACTTACCGAGAAAAGAGCTTGCTTTTACCTGAGCAACATGAAAAACTCTGCACAACATTTGCTCAGCCTGGTAACTTCCCTGTTGGATTTTCATCGGCTGGATGTTCAGAAAATGGATATTCATAAGGTATCCTTCAATCCATACGAGCTAATGGAAAGTATATACAACTGTTTTCTTCCCATTGCCGAGAAAAAGCAACTTCTTCTGACAAAAAAACTTGCATCTCCCCTAAATACCTCATTCATGGGAGACCCGTTTAGAATACGTCAGATAACAGAAAACCTGTTGAGCAATGCTCTTAAATTCACCAAAGAAGGAAAAATAGAATTGTTTGCTGCATACGAAAACGCACAACTGCATTTCTATGTAAAAGATACTGGATGTGGTATTACTCCTGATGAACAAAAGAAAATATTTCAGGAATTTACACGCCTGCGCAATGCTCAGGAGCAAGAAGGTTTCGGACTTGGACTGGCTATCACTAAGAAACTGGTTACACTATTAAGTGGTGACATCAGAGTAGAAAGTCGCATCAATGAAGGAAGCTGCTTTCATGTTTTTATACCACTTGGTGATCCTGTTCAAACGAACACACCAAACGAGGAAAGAATGATAGACTTGCCCAATGCCCTGAGACTTTTACTCATAGACGATGATAGTATACAGCTGAACCTTACAAAATCAATGTTGGAGAACTTATACCATAATTCAAAGGAAAAACCAATAATAAAATGCTGTACTACATCAGCCGAATTATTCAGTGAACTGAAAGCACATACATACCATCTGATTCTGACAGACATTCAAATGCCTGAAATAAATGGTTTTGAACTTTTACAGAAAATTCGGAAAGAGGTCAAATTAGAAGGACAGACAAATGCTATCCCTGTCATTGCTATAACAGCAAGAGGAGATATTGATGAAAATGATTTTAAGAAACAAGGATTTGCCGGATGTTTACACAAACCATTCAGTTTGTACGAACTATACGAAGCTATTCATGAAGTCCTGAAAAACAGCAATTGCCAATTGCCCGAAAGTAACTCTTCTGCATTTACCCAAGTAAAAGAAAGTAACACTTTATCAGAAACACTTTGTTTCGATGACTTATTGGCTTTTTCTGCAGATGACGAAGAGGCAGCAAAAGATATTATTCAGACGTTTATTGCTGAAACAGAGAACAGTCTGAAGAAGATAGAATTGGCACTCAAAGAAAACGACATGCATACATTATGTAATGTAGCTCACAAAATGCTGCCAACTTTCACCATGATAAAAGCCAACGAAATTTTGCCGGCTTTAAAATGGCTTGAGGCACAACGCAATGAATCCCAGTTATCTCCACGTGCAATGGAAGAAGGGAAAAAGATTGAAAAATATACTCAGTTTGTCATTGAATATACGCGAAAGAAATACTTTACGAAGTAATATCGGTCACACAACATAACAAAAAAAAGAACTGCATCCACTCATACCAAGTAAATGCAGTTCTTTTTTTACTATACTGATTATGCACAAATCACAATGTGCATCAAATTTACCACACTACAATCTCATCAACAAAGATAAATCCTTTAGGATTCTTTGCCTTCAACTGAACATAACGGCCTTTCCAGTTTCCGGTAAAAGTATACTCTTCGAACAAAAGATCCGGATTATCCTGCTTAATTGTTGTAGACTTTTTACCGCAAGAAGTGAAGTTCTTTCCATCTTCTGAAACCAGAACCTCCACGTATTCCGGCTGGTAAACACCTGGACCAATCAATTGCATCCAGCGAGAAGATACCTTATGAATATCTGTAACCTCACCCATATCGATTACACAGTCCAAGTTGTCCAGATAACCTTGCCAACGACCATCCAAATAAGTAAGTCCACCACGATATCCGTCAACCAACGCTTTCATACCACCGGCCATATAACCGCTATACAGTTTACTGTTATAAGTAACCGGTTTATTGATTGCACGATGATAATCTACTTTCTTTTCAGTAGCAGTACCCTGCATCTTTCCATCTTTAAATATAGCAGCTTTAATGTGTGCTGAATCAGCAACCACAATACCTGCCGCGGCATCATAAACAGCAGAAGTTGCAACTGGGTCTGTACCGTCAGTTGTATAACGAATTTCTACCGGATATTTCTCTGCATCCAAATTTACACTTATCTGCTTCTTCAAAGTATCAACCTGCATAGTTACTTCAAGTTCATCAGAAAGTGGGAATGCATTGATACCACGTTTATGCAACAAGGCAACGTGCGCATTCATACGAGGCTTGAAGTCATTCCATTCACGAAGTTCCTGTGGAGTCCATCCGATCTCTGCTACAGCCAGTGCACGAGGGAACATCATGTACTCCAGATGCTCTTCATTAGGAATATATTCTGTCCAGGTATTTGCCTGAACTCCCAGGAAATGCTTCTCCTGTTCTGCAGTCAGAGAATCCTTAGGTATCGGGTTATAGCTATATACCTTCTTAATTGGAGTATAACCACCGATAGCATACGGCTGTGTTTTAGGATCTGCCTGATAAAAGTCAAAATACATATAATTACCCGGAGTCATAATGACATCATGTCCCATACGAGCCGACTTAAATCCAGCAGCTTCGCCTCGCCATGACATTACAGTAGCATCGGGAGCAAGTCCGCCTTCCAAAATCTCATCCCAGCCAATCAGTCTTCTGCCCTTGGAATTCAAGAATTCTTCAGCACGGTGAATTATATAACTCTGCAATTCATCAACATGCTTCATGCCTTCCTTGCGCATCAAAGCCTTACACTTCGGGCAAGTTTTCCAGTTTTGCTTTCCAGCCTCATCACCACCGATATGAATATATTCTGAAGGGAATATTTCCATTACCTCTGTAAGTACATCCTCCATAAAAGTATATACAGCCGGATTACCTACACAAAAATCTCCGCCGGAATAAGGTTTGCCTGCACAACAGAGCTCCGGATAAGCAGCAAAAACTTCTTCCGAGTGTCCGGGGAACTCTATTTCAGGAATAACCACAATGTGCTTCTCGGCTGCATAAGCCACAACCTTTTTCATCTGTTCTTTGGTGTAATATCCACCATAAGCACCTTCTGTACCTTCGGGCACATACTTACGTTCTTTACCATCCCACCATTTTCTCCAGTCAGACTCAGTACGATATGCTGCCTGCGAAGTCAGTTTAGGATATTTGTCAATTTGCAAACGCCATCCTCCGGCATCAGTCAAATGCAAATGCAAACGATTCATCTTGTAAGATGACATCACATCAATCAACTTCAGCAACTCTGCTTCCGAGAAAATATGACGCGAAACATCCAAGTGTAAGCCACGGTAAGGAAAGCGAGGAGCGTCTTCTATCTTAACATAAGGAATACCATCGGGCGTCAATAACTGCAACAAAGTCTGCTGTCCGTAAAACAAACCTGCTTCCGTAGCAGCCTTAACCACAATACCCTTGCCATCAACCTGCAATGTATATCCCTCTTCACCCAGCGATGCTAAAGAAGCATCTGCCAGATATTGTATTCCGCTTTTGCCTTGCGGATTCATAACCAAAGCACTGTCGGCAGCATAGTAACCTGCAACCACTTCCATCTGAGCAGGTTTTGGAATCAAATTTACGGATGCAACGGGCTTGTCTGACGAACATGCAGAAAACAAGAGTCCGCATAATGCAGCTACTCCCGCAAGCATCTTTCCTGTGTTTTTTTGAGGTAAAGACATAATAATAAATAATAATGTAATAAATGAAACATTTAACAATGCAAGTTACAATTATTTTTTCACACCCACAAATTTTAACTTATGATATTACTTTTTGAAAAACATAAGATAGTACATATAAATCACAATTTAGTCTAGTTTATAAATAAAATATTTCCTCTTACTTTGCCGTATGAAAACCAGAAAGATGATTCTATGAAGTCCAAATTAATTCTTTTATCAAGCATCATTTGTTGTGCATGCAACAACACGCAAAACTCCATTGACCTGTCTGGAGAATGGCAAGTAACCACCGACAGTACAAACTGGGCGGGCAAAACACTCATACTTCCCGGTTCTCTCACTTCAAACGGAATCGGAGATGAAATTAGTCTTTCAACTCCTTGGACTGGAACAATCGTAGACTCATCTTATTTTAAAACTGACGAATATGCAGCATATAGACAAAATGGAAATATTAAAGTTCCATTTTGGTTACAACCGACGCACTACTATAAAGGAGCTGCCTGGTACAAAAAAGAAATCAATATTCCAAGCGACTGGAAAGGAAAAGCCATCGAGCTTTTTCTGGAACGCTGCCACTGGGAAAGCCAGGTTTGGATAGATGGTGAAAAAATAGGAATGAATAACTCACTGGGTACTCCACATTGCTACGACTTAACTCAAGTCCTTACTCCAGGTACACATACACTGGAAATTCGTATCGACAATCGGATTAAAAACATAGACCCGGGAAGAGACTCACACAGTATAACAGACCACACACAAGGAAACTGGAATGGAATTATCGGCGATATATGCCTTAACGTCCGTCCGCTTGTTCATGTAGAAAATACAGCGATTTACACAGATATTGCCAAGAAAAGCATACGTGTAAATGTTTCTGTTTTAAATAAGACAGAGAAAACAACTCAGGCTATTCTGAAACTGAGTGCCAATAATAAGAAAATCAGTAAAAATGTTTCTCTTAAACAAGGTAGCAATAATGTAGAAGCGACCTTGGAACTGGGAGAAGATACACAGTTATGGGATGAATTTAATCCATATCTGCATACCCTGCAAGTAAGTATTGAGGATACAGACAATAAAACCACCGATACCACAACCGAGAAGTTTGGACTCCGTGAAATCCGCTCACGCAACGGAATCTTGGAAATCAATGGCCGTCAGCTATTTTTACGCGGTATGCTGGACTGCGCAGCCTATCCCAAAACAGGCTTTCCTCCAACAGATGAGGAAAGTTGGAGAAAACTTTTCAATAACTGTAAGAAACATGGTCTCAATCATGTTCGATTCCACTCCTGGTGTCCTCCTGAAGCTGCCTTCAATGTAGCAGACGAAATGGGATTCTATCTGCAAGTGGAATGCTCATCATGGGCCAACATGTCTACCACTATCGGTGATGGAAAAGGCATTGACCAATATATATTGGACGAAAGTGAAAGAATGGTCAAAGCATATGGGAACCACCCATCATTCTGTGCCATGCTATATGGAAACGAACCGGCTGGCGCAGGCAGCAATGCTTATTTGGAAAAGTTTGTCAGCACATGGAAAGCCAAAGACAATCGCCGTCTATACAGCACTGCAGCCGGATGGCCCATGCTGCCTGTAAACGATTATCAGAACGACCCTACTCCACGTATCCAAGGTTGGGGTATGGAGCTGAAAAGTATTATTAATGGCGAAGCTCCACGCACCAATTACGACTGGTATGACTATACCAGCAAATATGACCAACCCTTCGTCAGTCACGAAATAGGACAATGGTGCGTATATCCTAATTTCAAGGAAATAAGTAAATACGACGGTGTCATGCGTGCACATAACTTCGAAATATTCCAGGCTTCTCTGAAAGCGCACGGCATGGAACATTTAGCCGACAGTTTCCTGCTTGCTTCTGGGAAACTGCAGACCTTGTGCTACAAAGCAGACATCGAAGCTGCATTGCGTACCAAAAACTTTGGAGGTTTTCAGCTGTTGGGGTTATACGATTTTCCGGGACAAGGTACAGCCCTTGTAGGTGTACTGGATGCTTTCGGTGACGAAAAAGAATATGTAACCCCTGAAGAGTACAGCCGTTTCTGCAACCACACGGTTCCTTTGGCCAGATTGCCTAAGCTTATCTATACAAACGATGAAACGCTGAAAGCATCTGTAGAAATAGCGCATTTTGGTAAAGCCCCCATACATCAATGTCAGGCTGGATGGAAACTGACTTCTGGAACTCAGACTCTGGCCGAAAGCAAATGGGCACCACTTGATATAGCCATTGGCAACAACATTCCTATAGGAGAAATCGAAACTTCGCTTGCCAATATAAAAAATCCTGTGCAGGCAACATTGGAAGTTTATGTAAACGAATACAAAAACAGTTGGAACATCTGGGTTTATCCGAAAGAAATGTCAGCTGCAGCATTACAGTCTCAACCCAATTTGCTCATGACAGACAAACTGGATGCCACAGCAATAGCTGAGCTGGAAAAAGGAGGTAACGTTTTGCTTTCATTCAGAAAAGGTAGCGTAAGTCCTGATATGGGAGGTGACATTAAAATTGGCTTCTCCAGCATATTCTGGAATACAGCATGGACTAGAGGACAAGCTCCCCATACATTGGGCATTCTATGCAATCCACAACACAATGCACTGCAAAAGTTCCCTACTGCCTACCACAGTGACTATCAGTGGTGGGATGCCATGAGCCACTCCAATGCCATAGCATTTAGTAAAATATCACCAGCTATCAAACCGATTGTCAGAATAATAGACGACTGGTTCACCAACCGCCCTCTGGCACTGCTTTTCGAAGTAAAAATAGGTAAGGGAAAACTTCTAGTAAGTGGTATTGATTTTTGGAGCGAAATGGACAAAAGGCCCGAAGCCAGACAATTATTATACAGTATAAAACAATACATGTCCAGCGGACATTTTAAGCCGGATACTGAAACTACTACATCGGCAATTCAATCTATTACTACTACAAAGCACAAGCAAAATTAAACAATAAGTGCTTTTTGAAAAGGCCAAAGGCTGTAGGGTATATCAATCACCTTACAGCCTTTGTTATTTGTCCAATTGGTATTTTTTTATCATTCAGCTGTAAAATAAATACTCTTTTTGGCAAAAAAGACTTACAGGCAAATAACATTTCATTAAATACTACAAAAATTCGATTTTGTTCCCTTTGTTAGAAACAAGTGTGGCGAGTAATCCCTATATTTGCATTAAAATGCAATGATTATGACAACCAACTCCATTCTAATAGTCGAAGATGACCTTACATTTGCAACCATGCTGAAAACATGGCTCGGCAAAAAAGGATTTACTGTAGACACAGCAAGCAACAACGCACGTGCCCGGAAACTGATCGAAGCACAAACATACAACCTGATTCTATCAGATCTTCGTCTGCCAGACCAGGACGGTATATTCTTGCTCAACTGGATGAGAGATAAAAATATAGAAACTCCTCTTATCATCATGACCAGTTATGCCGATATCCAAAGTGTAGTACATGCGATAAAGCAAGGAGCTAGTGACTACATATCCAAGCCTATACAACCCGATGAATTACTGAAAAAGATAAAGGAAGCGCTCGCCGAACCGGCTACACAAGTCTCTAAAAATATGAAGAATAAAGAACAGGAAAAGAATTCCGACTATTCTTCGCAAAATTTTCTGGAAGGTGAAAGCGAAGCAGCCCGCCAGCTCTATAATTACGTAGGTCTGGTAGCTCCTACCCCTATGGCCGTACTCATTAACGGAGCAAGTGGTACCGGAAAAGAGTATGTAGCACACCGGATACACCAACTCAGCAAACGGGCCGACAAACCATTCGTTGCAATCGACTGCGGCTCAATCCCCAAAGAACTTGCCGCATCCGAATTTTTCGGTCATATCAAAGGTTCGTTTACCGGTGCTGTATCCGACAAGACAGGTGCTTTTGTAGAAGCCAATGGTGGAACATTGCTTCTTGACGAAATTGGCAACCTGAGCTATGAAGTACAAATTCAGTTGCTCCGCGCCCTGCAAGAAAAACGTATCCGTCCAGTTGGTTCAAATAAAGAGATTGAAGTTGATGTCCGATTAATCAGTGCAACCAATGAAAACCTTACTGAGGCCATTTCCAGAGGAGATTTCAGAGAAGATTTATATCACCGAATCAATGAATTCACCCTGCGTATGCCTGCCTTAAAAGAAAGACAAGAAGACATTCTGCTGTTTGCAAACTTCTTCCTGGACCAGGCAAACCGAGAACTGGAGCGCGATTTAACAGGATTCGATTTCTCGGCATGTAAAGCACTACAAAACTATTCATGGCCCGGAAATTTACGCCAACTTAAAAATGTAGTAAAGCGTGCAACATTGCTGGCACAGGGAGAATTCATTACTGCCCGAGAGCTTGGAGATGAAATTTGTACTCCCGAGAAACAAGAAACAATCTCACCACGCAATTTTGCCTTACACGACGAGAATGCAGAAAAGCAACGCATACTTGATGCACTGTCGCAAACAGGAAATAACAAAAGCAAAGCTGCGTTATTACTTGGTATTGACAGAAAAACACTATACAACAAATTGAAACTCTACAATATTCCACAATAAAAGTGTGGAATATTTCCACACTTCCACAGATATTCTACACATACACAAGAGCTTAGAAACAGTCCAAAGCACTAATTATCAATAAATTACGTATTTATATTCTTTTTGGCACACCTCTTGCTGTATTGTAAGTGTAGAAATCACAAAGCTAAAACGACAGAAGCAGTTTAGCGATTAAAGGTTTTACAGTAATCATGTTATAAGAAAGTCTATAAAGTAGTAATAATCACAATGCTCATTTAATAGAGCACTGTCTCCCTTAACGAAGGAAGTACAGAAGTAATGAAGATGCCTATGTGGAAAAGGGACGCTGTGAAAGCGTCCCTTTTTCATTATTCTACACCAAAGCCATTCCACAAGTTTCCGGCAGGCAATGGAGCTGTCAAATCTATCAATTCCTTGGATACAGGATGTATAAAGCGTATGCGGCGGGCATGCAGGCAGATACTGCCATCCGGATTAGAACGCTGCGCACCATACTTCAAGTCACCTTTTATAGGACATCCCATCTTTGCCAACTGGCAACGTATCTGATGATGCCGTCCCGTTTTCAAGTCAACCTCCAACAAATAATAATTTTGAGAATGACCTATCAAACGATAATTAAGGATAGCTTTCTTGGAGTTTTTCACCTCCTTATCGTAAGCATACGATTTATTCTGTTTTTCATTTCTCACCAGAAAATGAACCAACTCTCCCTCCTCTTGAGGCGGGCAGTTTTTTACAATAGCCCAATAGGTCTTTTTCACCTCACTCGTACGAAACATTTCATTCAAGCGAGTCAATGCCTTACTGGTCTTTGCAAAAACCACAAGTCCGCTTACAGGACGGTCCAAACGATGCGTAACCCCCAAAAACACATTCCCGGGTTTGGCATATTTTTCTTTCAAATATGCCTTGACCGTTTCAGACAAAGGAACATCCCCTGTTTTATCGCCCTGCACTATCTCTGAAGCTGTTTTATTAACAACTATAATATGATTATCTTCGTAAACTACAGTCATCGGCCTCACAAATTAAACGCGGGTGAAGCAGACTGACAGAGCCATATCAACCCCTTCCTGTCTGCATCATCCGCGCTGAATAAAAAATACCTTTACGGCAATATTACATATTCATACCACCATCAATCTGAATAACCTGTCCAGAAATATAAGAAGACAAGTCAGAAGCCAGGAACAAAGCAGTATTTGCTACATCCTCAGGTGTACCTCCACGACGGAGTGGAATACGTTTATACCATTCAGCCTTCACATCATCAGACAGCTGAGCAGTCATTTCAGTAATAATGAATCCCGGAGCAATAGCATTAGCTCTGATTCCGCGAGAACCAAGTTCCTGAGCAATAGATTTAGCCAGACCAATCATACCAGCCTTAGAAGCTGAGTAGTTGCACTGACCAGCATTACCATGAACACCCACTACAGAAGCCATGTTAATGATGTTACCGCTTTTCTGACGCATCATAATCGGAGTACATGCGTGGATAAAGTTGAATGCAGACTTCAAGTTAACAGCGATAACAGCATCCCACTGAGCTTCGCCCATACGCATCATCAAGCCGTCTTTTGTAATACCGGCATTATTCACCAAAATATCAATAGAGCCAAACTCTTCTTTAATCTGCTCTACTACTTTTGCAGTATCTTCAAAGCTTGCAGCATTAGAAGCGTAAGCCTTAACTTTTACACCGAATGCAGCAATTTCTTTTTCTGTATTCTGTCCGTTTTCATCGATTACCAAGTCTGTAAATGCAATGTTTGCACCTTCAGAAGCAAATTTTAATGCGATAGCCTTACCGATACCACGTGCAGCACCTGTAATAATAGCTGTCTTTCCAGTTAATAATCCCATAAATATTTTAGTATAAATAATTAATAATTTTCATTTTCCTGCTGGTTACACTTTCTGCCCAGTGCACCATAAACAATATTGGCTACATAGCGCCATCCCGTCTCGTCATCCAGCTCCTCGCCTATCTGTCCGCGAATGTATGGAACTTCTATGCCCTTTACACAATAGTGCAATATATCTGCAGTAATCTGTATGTCATCAATATGGAACAAGCCCAGTCTTTTTCCGTCTGCTAAAATTGCAGCTATCAGTTTCACTTCTTCCTTGTCGAAGTTCTTCCGGACTTTTTCTACCTTCCAAATATCTCTGAAAAAATCGGCCCGTAGGGTTCCGTTCCGGTAAACAACCATCTTTATAGAATCAAGATGTGTCTGTATCAGCTCAAGAATCTTAACATCAGGAGCACAGTCTTTGGCAGCCGTCTTTTCCAATACTTCTAAAAGCATATCAAGCTCGGACTCCACCACAGCCATGTATATTTGCTCTTTACTCTTAAAATAAGTATAAAGTGTGCGACGACCTTTTTTCGATGCTACTGCGATATCGTTCATCGTTGTGTCTTCTACACCCTTTTTTGCAAATAACTGACGTGCTACATCAACTAATTTTGTTCTTGTCTTCGATACTGCCATTCTCTCTCTAATTGCACATTCGTAGTAAATTGTGAGCAAAATTACGCTTTTTTCTTGATTCTACATAGATTATCAACGCTTTATTTTCATTTTTCGGAGTTTACCGGATAAAACCAACAAATTTTATAAGCCATAATTAAAGTTCAAGGTATCTATCTTCTATCGCACTTAAATATTATACAGATTTTAACATATGTATAATGCATTGAAATTCAATATATTATAAAATAAGCAGAAAAATATTTCAAAAAAACTTCTAGGAAAATTTGGAGATTCAAAAAAAAGCCGTACCTTTGCAGTGCAATTGAGAAACAAAGCAACAATAAATAAACATCGCGGAGTGGAGCAGTTGGTAGCTCGTTGGGCTCATAACCCAAAG
>ERZ772818.471-NODE-471-length-42231-cov-14.826204_pt1 | contig 42231 bp, 36 predicted proteins | sample MGYA00580837_ERZ772818 | MGnify/ENA primary metagenome ERZ772818 (study PRJEB29015, sample SAMEA2737671) | human gut metagenome | biome: human gut; feature: human-associated habitat; material: faeces | place: China | collected 2012 ...
CCGCTATTTACGTGCAAATGCAAAAGAGTTAAATCTCGATCCTGACAAATTCGCAGTATGGGGTAACTCAGCAGGAGGAACTGTTACACAGCTTCTTGCAGTAACAGGCGATGAAGAGGATATGGATGATTTAAGCGTTGGAGTAAAGGCTTCATCAAAAGTAAACTGTGCAATCGCATGGTACACAATAAGTGAGCTTTGCTCTGCAGAGCAGTTTGGAACTGATATTGCAGATATCAGAAACAAAACAGGCGCAGGAAAAGGCATGATGCCAAACGATGGAAAGGGCAACGACTCAATGTTTACAGCTCTTTTAGGATACAATCCGCTCTTATATCCTGATCGCACTGCAAAGGTAAGCCCGATAAGTCATGTCAAAGAGGACTGTCCACCAATGCTGCTTCAGCACGGTACAAATGATCTTGTTATAGATTATCACCAGTCTTCTTATATGTATGAAAAAGTCAAAGCCGTATGTGGAGAGGATCGCGTAGAGCTTGAGCTTTTTGATAACGAACCACACGGTTCACAGGTAATAAAGGCAGATGCCAATATAGAAAAATGTATCGATTTCTTAGACAAGCAGTTTTTCGATGGAAAAAATCCATATCGTAAGCCACTTGGAAAAATTAAAATCGTTGGAGAGGAATAGAAAAAATGTCAACAGCAATATCTGTAATAGGATTACTTGCAGCAGCGGTAATCTTCGTAATCGCAATATGGAAAGGTCTTGATGTATTTACATCGACAATCCTTGTATCTTTTATCATTATTTTAACAAGCTGGATGAACTGGTGGGATTCACTCACATTATACGCAACAGGCTATGTCGGATTCATTCAGAACAATGTATTTGTACTTGTAATCGGTGCCGTATTTGGTGAGCTTATGGCTGCATCAGGATGTGCCGAGTCAATCGCAAATGTTATCACTGAGAAAATGGGTGCTAAAAGAGTTATTCTTTCGATCGCACTCATCACAACTGTTTTCGTATATGTAGGTGTATCTGGATTCGTAGTACTTTTCGTACTTGCTCCTATCGCTACAATCATGATGAAACAGGCAGGATATCCATACAGAATGATTCCTGGAATCATCTTTATCGGAGCTACATGTTCTGCAATGATTCCATTCGCAATCAACATCACAAACATTATGCCTGCACAGTATCTCGGTACATCAATGGGATCTGCTCCAATCCTTGGATGGGTAGCATTCCTTGTATCGTTTGGTGTCGGATATTTTTACATGGTACACGCAGCAAAAAAAGCAGCAATCAAAGAGGGCACTGCTATTGATGAGTCACAGCCTGTAAAGATCACTCCTACAAGAGATGACCTCCCTAATTTCTTTGTAGCACTTATCCCATTTATCCTTGTAGTAGCACTTGTACTTTTACTTTCTAACCTTACAGATATGAACACAAACGCAGTAGTAGTGCTCAGCATGTTTGTCGGTTCTGTAGCAATCGTAGTACTTTGCCACAAGCAGGTCGGTGCAGTTACAAAAATCCTTGAAAAAGGTGTAAATAATGGTGTTGGTGCAACAGTTATGGCAGCAGCAATCCTTGGATTCTCAGGCGTACTTCAGGCATGTCCGGGATTTAAGTCAATCATCGATTTCGTAATGGGAATCAAGATGAATCCATATGTTACAGAGTTTATCGGATTAAATGTACTTGCAGGTATCCTCGGAAGCGGAACATCAGCTATTGCAATGTTCTTCGAGCATCTTTCAGACGGACTTCTTGCAAAAGGCGCAAGTGCCGGAGCACTTCACAGACTTGCACCTGCATGTGCAACAGGTATGAATACTCTTCCAAATGCCGGAGGAATGGTTGCACAGCTTCGCTGGATGAAGCTTTCACTTGCAGAGAGTTACTGGTATGTATTCGTTACATCTGTTCTTGCTCCTATGGTAGGTTCAATCGCAGCAGTAATTGTAGCAATGATTCTCTATTAATCATATAGCTGGGACGAATATAATTAAATGAAAAATGCATCATTACGTAGTATTTATGTGATGGTGCATTTTTGTTTTAATGAGAACTTGTGATGCAATATTTTGTATAGATAGATTTTCAGGTGGCAGATTTTGTAAAAATGACAAAAGATGTAGAGAACAATCGGCATTTTTGATAAAATATGATTAATTATTTAATAAATATGCAGTGGCAGATATTCGAAACAGTCAACTGCAAAACTTTACAGGAAAGGTATATTACATGAAGAAAATTTTACATTATCTGGATGAATATCTTGAAGAATTTCTGATGGTCATTTTCCTTATTGCGATGACTCTTATCATGGGGATTCAGGTGTTTTCCAGATACGCCCTTGGCATGTCGCTTTCATGGTCTGAGGAAATCACAAGATACCTGTTTATCTGGTCGGCATTTTTGAGTGTCAGTCTTTGCACACGTAAATGCATATCCATAAAGATAGACCAGTTTATACAGCTTTTTCCACGAAGAGGAAAATCGCTCTGGAAGGTGCTCAATCTGACAGTTGAGTTTGTGTTTTTCGTATATCTGATACTGTATTCATTCATATATCTGAAAAATACGATAGAAAGCGGTCAGGTAAGTCCTGCCTGCGGTATCCCTATGTACTATGTGCAGGCGGCACCGTTTGTATGCTTTATAATCACGGCTTTCCGCATCGCGCAGAGATGGTTTGGTGAGTGGAAAATTGTCTTGAAAAAAGATGAAAAGCCTCTTGAAGAGGGCAGTATCGCCTCGGTTATCGAGGAAGCCGTTGTTGAAGATTCTTACCGCGAGAAAGAGCTCGTGGAGGAGATTGAAGCAATTGACAGTAAAGCTAAAAAAAGAAAGGAAAAATAGATGTCAGCAGTAGTAGTTTTTATATTGTTCGTAATATGTCTTATTATCGCGATTCCGGTATCTATTTCTCTTGGAATAGTGGCAGTGCTGCCGGGCGCGTTTGACTCATCTTTTACAGCCAGTGCCAGCTATGTCATCCGCTCTATGCTCGGTGGTATAGACAGCTTCCCGCTTTTAGCAGTACCGATGTTTGTGCTTGCCGGAATCGTCATGGCACATGGCAAAATCTCACAAAAATTGTTTGATGTTTTTGTGTATTTTATAGGAAAAAGAACCGCAGGAATCCCATGTGCGGTTATCATCACATGCCTGTTCTACGGAGCTATCTCAGGTTCAGCACCTGCAACCGTTGCAGCAGTCGGAAGCATGACCATTCCGCTTCTTATGGAGCTGGGCTACAAAAAGGATTTCTCAACGGCGATTGTTGCGGTTGCGGGAGGACTCGGAGTTATCATTCCACCGAGTATTCCGTTTATCATGTACGCGATGGCAACCGGTGAGTCGGTCAGTGATCTCTTTCTAGCAGGAATCATTCCGGGACTTTTGATAGGAGCGCTTCTCATGTTTTATGCATATTACCACTGCAAGCGCTATGGAGAGGACAAGGAAAAGATAAATGCAAAGGTCTCAGAGCTTAGAAGCAAGGGAATTTTTAGCATATTGAAGGACAGTATATGGGCACTTTTGAGCCCGGTTATAGTGCTTGGATGTATTTATGCCGGTATAGCTTCGCCTACAGAGGCAGCGGTGATTTCGGTATTCTATGCGCTTTTTGTAAGTCTTTTTATTTACAAATCCATAAAGGTAAAAGAGATATGGGGCATCATGGTGGAGGCAATGAAGACTTATGCACCTATACTGTTTATTCTTGCCGCATCGACTGCGTTTTCACGCGTGCTTACACTCATGCAGGTGCCACAGACAGTCAGCGCATGGATACTTGCACATTTTACAAACGAGATAGTACTTCTTATCGTTATAAATGTGTTCCTGCTTATCGTGGGAATGGTTATGGACACCACACCGGCTATCCTTATATTAAGTCCGATTCTGCTTCCAATCGTGCAGAGCATCGGCATGAACCCTATCCATTTCGGAGTAGTGATGATCGTAAACCTTGCAATCGGTTTCGTTACACCTCCAATCGGTGTAAACCTGTTTGTGGCAAGCTCACTGACGGATGTGCCGGTTATGCGGATAGCAAAGAAGGCGGCGCCTATGATAGGATATTTCCTGCTGGCACTTCTGCTTCTTACATTTATTCCGGCAATCAGTCTGTGCTTATTATAGAGAAATATTAACTATTCGGTACAGAAATATGTAATAACAGGTATAAGCAGATTTAATGATGATTGTAGGATATTTAGGCACACAGTTGTAATTGGAGAAAAATATGAGTAGATTTGGCTTGTTTTTATGTAAAAAAGCTGGTAAATATAATAAACCGCGTAAATCGTATAGCAAATATAGATTGTGGCGAAGAGCTGCAGCCGTCATGATGATATTTTCGCTTACAGCAGTACTTGCCGCGTGCGGCTTAGCTGGTGAAGGCTCGCAGGCCGCAGCTAAGGATGCCGGGGTACAGCGCTACGCATGGCCTCTCGGCAGCTCAAGTCCTGAGGACACCGTGACACAGATATATGCAGAGAAATTTGCCGATGAAGTGGACAGATTAAGCGATGGCAAAATGAAAATCAGTGTGTATCCAAACAGTGTACTGGGTGGAGACAGAGAGCTTCTCGAGTCATGCAAGGATGGAGATATACCTTTTGTAGTGCAGAACACTGCGCCGCAGGTCACTTTCATGAAGGATACTGCAGTATTTGATATGCCGGCACTTTTTGACAGCATTGATGAGGTGCGTGAGCATGTGGACAATCCAAAGTTTATGAAGCTCATGCAGCAGGTCTACAATGACGGCGGCTACGAGCTTTTGGGATATGCAGACCAGGGCTTCCGTGTCATGACAACAAACAAAAAGATAGAAAGCCTTGCTGATTTTAAGGGTCAGAAAATCCGTACCATGGAAAACTCTTACCATATGGCATACTGGAAGGCACTCGGAGCAAGCCCGACACCTATGACTTTCTCGGAGGTGTATATCGGCTTACAGCAGGGCACCATAGATGCGCAGGAAAATCCATATGAGGTAATCGTATCCAATAAGCTCTACGAGCAGCAGGATTATGTAGTGGAGACAAATCATCTGCCACATCTGATATCGCTTATAGTGAGCGATGAATTTATGCAGGGGCTTTCAGATGAGCAGCAGCAGATTATCCGTGAGGCAGCCGAGACAGCGAAACAGTACGCCAGAGAGCAGTCTGACGAGCGGATTGCCTCAAAAATCAAGACAATCGAGGATAGCGGTACACAAATCATCACTTTAAGCGATGAAGTGCATGAGCAGATTCGCAAGGAGTGTCAGCCGATATATGAATCGATTGAGAAAAATGTGTCGTCTGATATTGTGGATGCATATCTGGGAGATCTGACGGATGATGTAAATTAAAAAACATTATAAAAGATAGTAAAAAGGACATCCTAAATGAAGGGTGTCTTTTTTATGAACATTAGGGAATTCATTTTTTAATGATGAAACTCTTTAATATGCCATAGTAGAAAAAATAGTGCTTTTAGTTCTATATTTTCACACTTATAGTTCGTGCGATGGAGAATAAAATTGACAGAAATTTGACTTTTATACATTACTATTTATAACATCAAGAAATGATTACAAAGGAGGATACAAAGGTGCTCCACTATAGTTTAAATACAAAAGTTATACAAAATGAAGAAATAGAAAAGACAATTTTCCTAAATAGAGAAAGTGGATTTTGGATTAAAATTCCCAATGAATGGAAAGAAGTTTTAGATAATTTTGTAAATCAGGAAAAAGAACTGAAACAATATTTGACTCTTTTTGAAGATAAGGACAACGCAGAGACATTTCAGAATTTAGTAAATAAATTAGTGAAATATGGTATGCTCATTGATTCACAAAGCGAAAAAAGACAGAAGTTACATAAAGTTCAGTTAGCTCTTACTGAAAGATGCAATTTATTTTGCTCCCACTGCTGTTATAATGCAAAATTAGGGGAGAGTAATAATGATCTTGACCTGAATAGTATTAAAAAAATTATAGACAGAATTGTGGCATGTAAACCGGATAGCATAGCTCTTAGCGGAGGAGAACCTCTGATTAGAAAAGATTTTTTGAATATTCTAGATTATCTTTCGAGTATATATTCAGGAGAAATTACTTTATCGACAAATGCAACTTTAATACAGGAAAAAGATATACCTGTATTGGTAGAAAAAATATCAGCATATGATATTAGTCTTGATGGATTTGATGAAAAATCATGTGAGAGAATACGAGGTAAAGGAGTCTTTAATACAGTAATATCAAACATCAAAAAAATGCAGGAATATGGTGCGGATAATATTAGTTTATCGATGGTGGATGTGAATCATAGCAGAATTGAAAGAGAAAAATTTAAAGAATTAAATATACAGTTGGGAACAAGACCAATTATTAGAGCGCTAGCACCAATTGGACGTGCTGTAACAATGGAATCTAAAGTAGAATATATGCAGAACTTATATACTCCAAGAACTTTAAAAGATGAAGAAAGAAAACAAATATGTTCTGGTTTTAGGGGAACGAAATGCGGCGCATATCTAAATCAGTTTTTTGTTGATTATAATGGCGATGTATATCCGTGTGGTTTACTAATTGATTCAAAATATAAAATGTGTAATTTATTAGAAATAGATGATAATGATATATTTCCATTTAAAGCAACTAGAGGTAGTAGTTTAAAAAACCTTAAGATGCTTGAACCAGATAAAATTGAAAAATGTAAAAATTGTAAAATTAATTTCTTCTGCTGGGGTTGTCTACAAGAGGCAGATATGCTGGCAGGCGATTCGGAACTGATACAGAAGAGATGTGATTTAAAGCTTGAACATTTGAAAAATATAATATGGACAGAGGAGAATATTTGAGCATGAATATTAATATTTGGCTTACGAAAAGGTGTAATTTGCAATGTACATATTGTTATGAGGGAATTGCTAAAGAAACAGAGTCAATGAGTAGGACAACGTGTGACAAAGTTATTTCCTATGTACAAAAGATAAATAAACCTATAAATATTCGTTTCCATGGAGGTGAACCACTTTTAGAGTATAGTAACCTTAAATATTTATATGAAAATCTTAAAATGAATAAAAATGTTAAGACATTTGGTCTTACAACTAATGCATTTATCTTAGATGAGGAAAAAATAGATTTTCTGGCTGAATCTATGGATGACTTTTCAATTAGTATTGATGGTACTAAAGAAGTTCATGATAAATACAGAAGGGATGCGAGTGGGAGGGGAACATATGATAAAGTTTCTGAGGTAATACCTCAAGTCCTGAAAAAAAAACCTTATGCCAGAGCTAGAATGACAATTACTACAGATACAATTCCGTATTTGTATGAAAGTGTAAAAAATATTGTAGAGCTGGGGTTTAAAGTAATTGCTATGGCGGTTGATATTTTTGATAAGAAATGGAACGACAAAATTAAAGATCAATATTTAATACAGGTAAGCAGAATAAAAGATGAATATGGTAGAAATCCTAATCTTCATATTGGGGTGATTGAAAGAAATAATATCAAAAAATTGGCTTCATGTGGAGGGGGAAAAGACAGTATTCATATATCAGTAGATGGTAAATTCTATCCATGTAGTTATGGTGTTGGAGTAAAAGAGTTTATCATTGGAAATCTTGAAGAAGGAATTTTTGAAGAAAAAGTAAAAGAAATAGAGAGCATAGGGCAGCATACAAGTAGTGTTTGTAAAGGATGTACAATATATGATTTTTGTCCAGGAACAAGATGCAAGATTATTAATAAAATAGTTTCTGGAAATTATGATGTACCTTCGATTGCAACTTGTATGGATATGAATGTCAGAATCAATGTTTTATATTAGGTGATATTAGCAAACTAAGGCATACAAATGGAGGGATCAACATGAAGATAGAAAATGGAAAAATACATAAAATTACAAAATCTATTGAAAATTTAGATGTAAAAGGTCAGGCACATTATTGTGCATATGATTGCGCTCTGTGGTATGGAAATTCACCATATAGTCCAACAGGATGCAATATTAAGATTAGTGCTTACAATTCAACTAGCGAATAAAAGAAACTTTATGATATAAATTTAATTTTGCCTTAGTTTGTTGATATAAATTTACGAAAGCAACTATCCAGTTTAAAAGAGAATGCTAAGAATAAACTTGAAAACTGAATAGTTGCATTTTGTATGTTTTGCACTGGATTTATTGCGAAGTGGAATGGATTGATGAAGAATATAATAGCTTTAGTTGATAGCGGAGTAAAAAAAGAAAATTGTGTAAGAAAAGATAAAATTATTATTGATACGAAATTTAATACATATAATGCAAATAGAAATTTTCATGGTACACTTTGTACTTCTATTATACAAGATGTGAATGAAGAGGCAGATATACGATCAATAGAAATACTAGACGAAAATGAGCGAACAAATTATAAAAAGTTGCAAGAGGTATTAGAATATCTAAAAAATATAGATGTAAAAATCATTAATTTAAGCATGGCAACTATAAATAAAAAGGCTCGAACTTCATTACAAGAAGTATGTGATAGTTTAGTTTCGCAAGGAAAAATAATAGTTGCAGCGGTAGATAATTTGCATGGTAATGGGTATCCAGCATCATTAAAAAATGTTATTGGGGTAAAGGGTTTACGGACGATGTGCAAAAATGAATTTTGGTATAATGAAGAGTATACTATACAATGTGCCTGCGATATGTCGCCTGTATTAGTACCGATAGATGGAAGATTTTCTGTTTTTGCGGGGACAAGTAAAGCAACGGCGATTATATCAGGAAAAATTTCACGAATAATAAATCAGACAGAGAATAATAATTATAAATCAGTTCAAAAGGCATTGACTAAATTGGCAACAGAAAATAGATGGAACAATAATCAGAGATATTTAGATAGTAGAATTCAACCTAGTTTTTCATATGTAGAATATGAAAATAAAAAAGAAGAATTGCGTAAAGTTATATTTGCTTTCTCAAATGCTGTAGGTTATGAATTAACAATGGATCAAATACTTTCTCAAGATGGTAGTTTGCTCAAGTATGGATTGAATTGTGATAATGGATGTAAATTTTTAAGTCTATTAGAATCGGTGTTTAGCTTTAAGATAAATAAACCAGTACCGTATTATCAATTATTGAATGTTGGGGCAGTTTTAGGATTGGTTGAGGAATTTAAGAATGAAAAATTGGAAAAAATTATTTAGTATTATAATGGAATATAAAAAAGAACATATTTTAGCATTGTTATTCTTATTATTGCAATCGATAGCTGCATTGTGCTTACCATTTGTTTTAATACAAATTGTAGATATTGGAATAGAAAAACAAAATACTAAAGTTTTGTTAGTAATGGGAGCAATTTATATTTCTATAACAATTGCATATAATCTATTTAAAGCTATTTCTGATTATATATATGCAAAAATAGGTGGCAAAGTTATAGTGAATTTAAGAAAAAGAGTACTTGAACATTTATCGGAATTATCAGGTAAGTTTTATTCTAATATGAAATCAGGTGATATCTATTCTACAATAACGGATGATATAGGAACAGTGCAAGAACTTTGTACTAATGAAATATTTGCAACTATAACAAATATAGTAATGGCGATACCTATGATTATTTTCTTGATTGTTTTGGATTATCGACTATTTATAGTGTCAATATTGTTGCAACCAATTTATGTGCTTGTACAAGAAAAATTAGGAAATTCCATCGGATATCATTCACAAGAATTAAGAAGTAGTTTTAGCGAATATTCATCTAGTCTACAGGAATATCTATATAGTCCTATTAATATAGAAAAAAATAAGGCAAGAGAATATATAATTAAAAAGATATTAAATTTTTCAAAAGCAAATGCAGAAATACTGATAGAAATAAATTTTGATTTTAGTAAAGGACAAATTTGTGGAAATTTAATGCAAAATTTTAGTAATATTTTGATTATCATATTAGGAGGAATATTATTAATTAATCATCAGACGACTATTGGAACGATATTAGTATATATGCAATATGCAGGAAAAATTTTGACACCTGTGCTAGGTATAAGTCAATTAAATATGAAATTTAAAAAAGCTAAAATTTCATTAGATAGAATTTTTGTATTGCTGGAAACAAATAGCGATGTGATATACAATATTGGAAAAAAAAAGGATGGCATTTCTCTAGGCAAAATAGAGTTTAAAGATGTATCGTTTGGATATACCCCGAATCATTATATCCTTAGAAATATTGATTTTTTAATAGAATCGGGCAAAGTTACAGCTTTAGTAGGAAAAAGTGGAGCTGGAAAAACGAGTATTGTTAATTTATTATATAGAATGTGGGATGTAAAGTATGGAAAGATAGTTATTGATGGAATAAATATTATAGACTATGATATTGAATATTTGAGAAAAAATATATCAATTGTTAGTCAGGATATTGTACTACTTAATGATACTATTTATAATAATATTGCATTGGGTGATTCGCAAATATCAATGGATGATGTTATTAAAGCAACAAGAATTGCGAATATATATGATACCATAATGAGTCTTGATAAGCAGTTTGATACAATCATTGGAGATAGAGGAATAAAATTGTCGGGAGGACAAAAACAGAGATTAGCAATTGCAATGGCAATAGTTAGGAAAAGTCAAATTATAATTTTTGATGAAGCGACTTCTGCATTGGATAATATAAATGAATTTGATATTTATAGAAAAATCGTTGATTTGTTTAAAGACAAGACACTTTTGATCATTTCACATCGCTTCTCTACAATAGAAAAAGCTGATAAGATTTACGTTTTAAATGCTGGGAGAGTTTTAGAATCTGGAACTCATAAAACACTAATGGAGAAACGGAATTATTATTATAAACTTTATAAGAAAGAGGCGGATGAAAAAATAAAAATGTAGATTACGAGGAAGATATTCGGAGGAGATAGGATGTATAAAATATTAATTGTTGATGACGAAGAAATGTTATTGCAAATGTTAAAATATCAATTCGAGGGGGCAAATTATGAGGTTCTTACAGCAACCAATGCAGACGAAGTGTTAAAAAAGCTCAAAAAAATGCCGGATATTATATTATTAGATATTAATATGCCAGAAATTAATGGATTGCAGTTATGTACAATGATTAGAGAATACATTTCTGTTCCGATTATTTTTCTTACGGCAAGAGCTGGTGAATGTGACAAGGTGAGAGGACTGTTGGCTGGCGGAGATGATTATATAACTAAGCCATTTAATATGGAAGAACTTTTTGCTAGAGTTACAGCTCATTTAAGGAGAGAAGAACGATATCGAAATCGTACGCAAATATTATTTGAAAAAAAAGGACTTGTGCTTGATTATGAGAATAGAAAATCATACATAAATCATAATCCAGTAGAATTTTCAAATAAGGAATTTGAAATTATACATTTATTGTCTACAAATCCAGGGCAGGTTTTTGATAGGGATAGAATTTATGAAACAATTTGGGGAATTGATGGATGTGGAGACAGCAATGTAGTAAAAGAACATATAAGAAAGATTCGAACAAAATTATTGGAATATACGGATGAAGTATATATAGAAACAGTTTGGGGAGTAGGGTATCGATGGGAAAAATAAATGAGAAAATACATAATATGTCTTTGCGAAAATCATTAATATATATATTTATTATCTTTGTTGTTTGTACTACTATTTTGGCTATAGTAACAATTTTTATTTCTGTTAAGGTACAACGATATGTATTAGATTCACGAACCATTTCTTTTGAGGTAAATGATGAAAATGTAGGTTCGGCGGGAGAGGCGTTTTATGAAATAAATGAACAATATCAATGGTCTGAATTAACTTCAAAGCAAATGCTATTATACTATGGGAGCATTGTGGGAATGACGTTGTTTATAATTGTTTATATTTTAGCAGGAGGGTTATTAGCGGGTAATATTTATTATAAGATTAAACTAAAGAAACCTTTAGAAATATTGAAAAATGGAATTAGTAATATTACAGCAGGGAATCTTGATTTTTCTATAAATTATTCATGCAATGATGAACTCGGACTATTATGTGGTGCTGTGGAAAAAATGGTGCAGGAATTAATAGATGATAAAAAAAGAATTTGGTTGCTTTTAGATGACAGGCGTACCATTAATGCATCTATTTCACATGATTTGGGAACTCCTATTACAGTTATAAAGGGATACCTTGAATTTCTGAAGAAAAATATATCGGAGCAAAATATTTCCTATAATTTGTTAATTGAAACCTTAGATAATATGAATCAGGCAACTAGTCGAATGGAAGGATATATAGAAAGTGTGCGTAATATTCAAAGAATTGATGATATTGAAATTGTGTTAAAAGAAGAGAACTTAACAGACATCTTTATGGAGCTTCAAAGTGATTTAAAAAAATTGGCAGAAAAATATAACAAGGAGTTGATTATAACTAATCATTTGGACAAGGTAGTTTGTATAGATAAAATTCAATTTTTTCGAATAATTGAAAATATTGTTATTAATTCTCTAGGATATGCAGAACACTTAGTAATAGTTGAAACTTCGCAAGTAAATAATTATTTAAGAATTTGTGTAAAAGACGATGGATTTGGTTTTTCACCAGAAGATATCGAAAATGCAACTAAATTATTTTACACAAAAAATAGAAATAAAAAAAATATGGGGCTTGGGTTATATATCAGTAAACTTTTATGCGAGAAGCAAGGTGGAAAATTATTTGTAAAAAACTCAAAAACTGGAGGTGGAGAAATTATAATTCAAATAAAAATAAAAGTTGACTAAAATTTGTCTTTTAGGTACTAAAATCTTCTTATAAATTTTATAAGGAGATTTTTTTATGGAGATTAAAATTTCAAACTTAAATAAAAGATATGGAAAATTTGAGGCATTAAAAAATATTAATTTAGAGATTGGACAAGGTATGTATGGTCTATTGGGAAGAAATGGTGCTGGAAAAACTACCATTTTACGAATTCTAGCGACTATGAGTTCAAAAACAGATGGAGAAATCTTAATAAATAGTATTCCTATTGAAAATAGGAAGGAAATTAGAAAAATAATTGGTTATTTACCGCAAGGTTTTTCTGTTTATCCGAATATGTCTGTGTGGAACACTATGGAATATTTTGATATATTAAGTGAAATGCCAACAAAATATAGAAAACAAAGAATACAGATGTTATTGCAGAAAGTCAATCTATGGGAAGAAAGAAAACGTAAAGTAAAACATTTATCGGGAGGAATGAAGCAAAGACTAGGAATTGCATTGACTTTGATAAATAATCCACAAATTATCATAGCAGATGAGCCAACGGCGGGACTGGATCCGGAAGAACGTATAAGATTGAGAAATATGTTAAATGATTTGTCAAAGGATAAAATTGTGATTTTGTCAACCCATATTGTAGATGATATTTCGACAACTTGTAATAAAATAGGGGTTTTACATGAAGGAAATCTACTTTTTGATGGTGAAGCAAAGGTGTTAGAGAATATGGCATTGAATAAAGTATTTATAGTAGCGGGGGAGAATAATATACCGAAGGATGCAGAAATCATAAATAAGATAGATGGGAAAATAAGGATTTTGTCGAATGTATTGCCTATGGGAAAGTATGAAAAAGTTATGCCTACATTGGAAGATGGATATATTGAATTGATTAAAAACGAGGAGGTCGAAGATGAAATTATTTAAAATTGAATGTAAAAGACAGGTGTTTACGTTGATATATCTTATTTGTGTAAGCCTGCTTATAGTGATATGGTATAAAAATTTTTGTGGAATTACAGGTGAAGAAATAAAAAAGGCACATGGAAATAAAAAAACAACAGATATTATGGAACTAGACCGTCCATTATTAAAAGAACCAACTGTTGAAGATGATTTTTATGGGATAAAGTATGTAGAGAATCCAGAACTGATAATGCGTGGCGCAACAGATAATTTATTATCCGAATATAATAAAAATATTTATGCGACATATCCGTTTGGATATTATAAAGCAGTTAGTTTGGGAGAAAAAGAACAGAAGAGAGTGGCAGAGATTCTTTGTGAAATAACTGGATTATCAGGAGAACAATTATCAGATATACCAGAAGGGTATTTTCCTATAGTTAATGGAAGTATTATTCATATTCCAAAAGATGGAATGGAAGGGATTGATGCCAGTGAGGTATCAATTGATGTTCCTGAAGAAAAAGTAGAAAAACAAGATAAATTTTCAGCTTTTACACCACAAATTTCTTATGATGTTTTTAAGGATAGAATGAAAGAAATGGAAGATATGTTGGGAAAAGGTTCTTCATATTCAATGAAGATGCTGATTACATATTATGGAATGGAGGATATGACATATGAAGAAGCCCAATCAGAATTTGAAACGATGATAGATGAGGATAAGCTGACAGGAGGATTTGCAAGACTTTTTTGTGATGTACTATCTGGAGGAATTGGAATACTTCCTGTGTTTATAGCAGTGTTTTTATGGTTAAAAGATATAGTTACAGGAAGTAAAGAAATAGTATATGCAAAAAAGATTTCTTCTTTTAAGATAGTAATGTCTAGATATATAGCAGGAGTGATAATAATTATGTTACCTGTTTTGTTATTATCATTTGAATCGCTTATTCAATTAATAAGGTTTGCATATCAAAATAACTATAATATAGATTATTATTCATATATAAAATATATTGCATGGTGGCTTTTACCCACAGTAATGTATGTAATGGCATCAGGAACATTTTTTACAATTTTGACCGACAGCCCAATTGCAATTTTAATTCATGCAGTATGGTGGGTTATTGATAGAGGGATAACAGATTTAATAGGTGGAACAACTCTGACAACTTTAATGATTAGACATAATACACTTCGTGAAATAGAAACTATCAAAGAACAAAAAGGAGTGATTATAGCTAATCGACTTATTTATGTAATGTTATCATTTTTACTATTGTTTATGACAGTTATTGTCTTAGAAAAGAAAAGGAGAGGAAAATTTGAGTGGTGGAGATATTATACAAAAATTACGAATTTTGTTAAAAATAAATTTTAGATTGGCACTTATGAAACCTTTACTATTAAGTGTGGGATATTTGCTGATTTTGCCTATGATACATGGAATTTCTAATTTAGAAACAAAATATGTAGCCGAATTGTTGGAAAAATTTGTGAGTATAATTGGAATTATTGTTATAGTTCCATTGTGCTCCCCAGAATTAAATTCAAAAAGTATTAAAGAAAGTGTTTTGGGAAGGACATGTTCTTATGGAAAGATAATAGCTACAAGGCTATATATGGCTGCCATTTCACTTTGTTTTTTAATTACTATGTTTGCTGTTACACTTAAGATATTGCATTGTAAATTCCCATTGGAAATTTATATTGTGGGAACAGTGATTACAGCAGAAACTATTGGTATAGTAGGATTTTTGGTATCACTTTTTAGCAATAATTTAATTTTAGGGTATATTTTTTCGATTGGTTATGTTTTTTTGTGTTGGACTGGAATTATTAATGAAGAATTTCCTGGGTATTTGTTCTCTATGGGAAGAAATTATTTGCAACAAAAGGGGATACTTGTATTAATTATGATTTTTTGTATAGTATGTAGTAGTATTTTGTTGCACCAAAAAAGTACTAATTATGAGATTTTTAGAATTTCCTATATTTTAAATCTAGTAGAAAGGATAAAACCGCCTAAAGATAGTATATACTAAAAATTAGCCAATATTTAGTTATTCTATATAAGATTCGATAATTTTTTGTAAAATGGAAGCTAGTGCTTTACGCTTGTTATTGGGACAATTTTCTATGATATGAGAAAAAACTTGATCCGATACAATTTGTTCATTCCCAAAAAGAAGAAAATCGGTCGAAACATTTAAAATTTGCGATAAAAGCATTAATTTATTTAGAGATACTCCTCGTGCATCACTTTCAACATCATCTAAAAATTTAGGGGTAATCTCTAACATTTCTGCTAAGTCTTTTTTAGATATTAGTAACTCTTCTCTTCGTTTTCGGATTCTTGTGCCTAACAAAACTCGATCTAATGTATACATATAGTACCTCCAACGTTTATTATATGTGAAAGAGAAACATTCTGTAACAAACTATAAGAGGTTTAAAATAGAACTAAAAGTTAGGGACGTGGATATGGTTAATATTGAGGTAAAAGGTACAGTATTAAACGTAATTAATATAGTATTTGTGTCCAATACAATAACACTTTAAAGCATTAAAATATTTTGCTTGATAAATTGGTAAAGTCTTGTTATACTATGACTAAGAAATTTGTGGTTATCAAAAAAGAGAAATAATATAATATGAAGTTATAATAAATATAATTTGACGATATTTCGCTTAAATTTCTAAATCCAATATGAAAACCACACATAAGTAAGGAGACACACCATGGACAAAATCGAGGAAATCCGCGCAAAGATTGGAGAATGTGACGATATAATAATTAAGCAGCTTGCAGTCAGAATGTCACACATTCAGGAAATTATATCATACAAGAAGGCAACAGGAATCCCAATCTTACAGCCGGAGCAGGAGAAAAAGCAGACAGATGCACTTGCGGCAAAGCTTGGAGACAATGAATTTGAGGAAGAGATACTTGATATTTTCAAGTATATCATGAAGAACAGCCGTCGTATCCAGGCAAAGAGTCTTTTTGATTACAATATCTTCCTGATTGGCTTCATGGGTGCAGGAAAAAGCACTGTAGCAGGAGAATTAAAGGATAAGCTCGAGATGGACCGTGTGGAGATGGATCAGATGATTGTTGAGAATCGTGGCATGTCAATCTCAGAAATATTTGATGAGTTCGGTGAGGCATATTTCAGAAACTTAGAGAGCAACACACTTATAGAGCTTCAGAAGAGAAAGCAGACCATCGTTTCCTGCGGTGGTGGTGTTGTCATGAGAGAGGAAAACGCAGACCATATGAAGAAAAACGGCCGTGTAGTTCTTCTTACAGCAAAGCCTGAGACTATCTACGAGCGAGTAAAGGATAGTGACGAGCGTCCGATACTAAACGGCAACATGAATGTTGAGTATATCAGCGGCCTTATGGAAAAGCGAAAGGAGCGTTATGAGGCAGTGGCAGATGTAACAGTTGCTACAGATGGCAAGAATGTCACACAGATATGCGAGGAAATCATTGCAAAGCTTATCGCACTTGATAATGAGCAGGACAAAAAACAGGCATAGTACAGGAATAGCACAGCATTTATTAAGGCAGCAGCCGGATATCAGACCGGCTGCTGTTTTTTTGTTCAAATACTTCAATAAAAATCAAATTTGTTTGAAGTGATATTGAAGTTGACTTTGAAGTGACTTTGAAGTAGCCCAAGAATGGGTGTGTGGCTTGAAATAATTGCAAATATGATGTATAGTACTCTACAATTTAAGGGATACTGATTAAGTATGGCAGCATAACAAGGAGGTCATAATTATGTGTACAGCAGCAGCTTATAAAACAAAGGATTTCTATTTTGGAAGAACACTCGACTACGAATTTTCATATGGAGATGAGATTGCGGTAACACCGCGAAACTATGTGTTTGATTTCAGGCATTCGGGAAAGCTTGAAAACCATTATGCAATCATTGGAATGGCACATGTGGCAGGTGACTATCCTCTTTACTATGATGCTATAAATGAAAAGGGTCTCGGTATGGCAGGACTGAATTTCGTGGGAAATGCAGCGTATGCGGCAGCAGACGAAAACAGCTCATGCGAGAACGGCACATGCGGCATCGCAAAGACAAAGGTGGCACAGTTTGAGTTTATACCGTGGATACTGTCACTATGCGCTACAGTAGCGGAAGCAAAGGAAAAATTAAATCGTATTTTACTGGTAGATACACCATTTAGCAGTCAGCTTCCGGTTGCACAGCTTCACTGGATTATAGCCGACAAAAATGAGTGCATTGTGGTGGAGTCGATGGCAGACGGTATGCATGTTTACGACAATCCGGTAGGTGTGCTCACAAACAATCCGCCATTCCCATATCAGATGGCTGCACTCAATAATTACAGAGGCTTATCCACAAAGCAGCCTGAAAATACATTTGCACCGGGAGTGGAGCTTAGTGCATACAGCCGTGGAATGGGTGGCCTGGGACTGCCGGGAGATTTATCATCGCAGTCACGCTTTGTACGTGTGGCATTCACAAAGCTTAACTCCAAATCGGATGACAGTGAGAATGCAAGTGTGAGCCAGTTCTTCCACATATTAGGCTCTGTGGACCAGCAGAGAGGCCTGTGCGAGGTGACAGATGGCAAATATGAGATAACGCTTTACACCTCATGCTGCAACTGCGACAAGGGCATCTACTATTACACCACATATGACAATAGCCAGATCACAGCGGTAGATATGAACAGGGAGAATCTTGATGAGAAGCTGCTCATCAGATATCCTGTTATTACGGAGGGAAAGATTTGTTGGCAGAATTAGTATAGAGAAAATAGTAAATATTATGAGGAGGGCATTATGGAATTTACAATCGAACACCTGGCAAAGAACTTTGAGAAAAAGCAGGTGCTAAGAGACATCAATTTTACATTTGAGGAGGGAAAGATTTACGGACTGCTCGGACGAAACGGTGCAGGAAAGACAACATTGTTCAATTGCATCAATTCAGATATTACCAAGGATGCAGGTGAGTGTTATCTGATAAAGAATGGTCAGAAGCAACAGGTGACTCCGGAGCACGTGGGATATGTGCTCTCGGCGCCGACTGTGCCGGAGTTCCTGACAGCAAGGGAGTTTCTTAAGTTTTTTATAGATATCAATAGCGATACAATGTCACTAATAAAACCGCTTGATGCATATTTTGATGAGATGAGGATTGAACCTGAGGACAGGGATCGCCTGATGAAGGATTATTCACATGGCATGAAAAATAAAATGCAGATGCTTGTAAACATGATAGCGGAGCCGGATATTTTGCTGCTTGATGAGCCACTTACATCTCTTGATGTGGTAGTGGCAGAGGAGATGAAGCAGCTTCTGCGTGCAAAAAAGGACAGAAGGATTACTATTTTTTCTACGCATATCATGGATCTTGCACTTGATTTGTGTGATGTTATTGTGCTTTTGAGCCACGGAGAGCTTGAGGTTGTGGACAAGGAGAACCTCGGTGAGGAGCAGTTTAAGGAAAAGATTATTACGGCATTGAAGGATGAGGCGTATGATGTGACACCTGAGGCTTTTGACAGGAGGAAGTGATGAAATCAAGGGGAAATTCGATGATGAAAACGCTTCGCATATCGTTTTCATTAAAAAATACATATCGTATTAACAGTATATATTATGGTTTTAAACAGATACCGGTTATCAAAAAAATCCTGCCGGAGAGCCTTTATGCAGCAGGCGGATTTAAGCTTGTTGTTAGTATACTCTCAGTTATCTGGGAAATTATATCAGGATTTATCGGTAAATTCATATATATATTTTTTATGATATTTATGGTTTCGGCGCTTTTTTCAAAGACACCGCAGAGGGAGGCATTTGTAAATATACTGTTTTTCCTCACGTTTATAGGAGCTTTGTTAAATACCTTTATATTTGACCCGTCAAAGGATAAATACTATGCGGTTGTGCTGCTGAGGATTGATGCGAGAGAGTTTGCAATAGTTAATTATGCTTATGAGCTTTGTAAAATTCTGATTGGATTTTTAGTATTTGGCTTAATATTCGGGTTGTTAAGCAATGTTCCGGTGTATGTAATGCTCATAGTACCATTGTTTGTGGTCTGTGCCAAGCTCACAGTATCTGCATTTATTTTATGGTCATATGAGAATCATAATCATGGCAAAATAAAAATCAATGTCAGTGAAAACAGGCTTGGCGCCTTTAAGGTGATGCTTGCGATTTTATTTCTGGCTGCAGCTTATGGACTTCCGGCTCTGGGATTTTGTCCGCCGGTTTCTGCACTGTTTGTTCTTATGCTTGTTGTCATTGTCATTGGAGTATTTTCGTGCAGAAGGATTGTTACGTTTGACAAATACCGTATAGTCTACGGACAGATACTTAAGGATATGGACAGCATGGTAGAGTCTGCCAAGAATATGGATGTTGACAAGAACCGAAAGCTTATAAGTGCAGAAAAGGAAAGCCTTGAACTAAATAGCAGGATAGAGAAAAAGAAGGGCTTTGAATATCTTAATGCAGTTTTTATTAACAGACACAAAAGGCTTTTATGGAAACCGGTAAAGAGAGTCTGCGCAATATGTATTCTGCTTGTTGCAGCAGGAATAGCTGCGATGCTGTATCTGGATGATCCAGGCTTTAGGAAGGACATGGCAGAACTGCTTCTTAAAAATCTGGGGATGTCCACATTTTGGATGTATCTGATTAACCGTGGTATGGGCTATACGCAGGCGCTTTTTATGAATTGTGACCACAGTCTTTTATGTTATCCGTTTTATAGAAAGCCAAAGGCAGTGCTTGAGCTTTTTACAATCAGACTACGCGAGATAATAAAGATTAATTTGCCACCGGCGCTGATACTTGGAGCAGGACTTTCTGCCATGCTTTTCATTTCGCATGGAACGCAAAATCCACTGAATTATTTGATTTTGTTTCTTGTTTTTCCTGCAGAAAGCGTGTTTTTCTCTGTGCATTATCTGGTCATTTATTATATGCTTCAGCCGTATAATGCAGGAACTGAGATAAAGAGTGGTATGTATAAGGTCATAACAGGACTCACATATATGGCATGCTACATGACGATTCAGCTTCGGATGAGCACGCTTAAGTTTGGAGGTATCATGATTACATTTAGTGTGGTATACTGTGTTGTGGCATGTGTACTTGCGTACAGGATTGCGCCGCGCACCTTCAAGATTCGCGAGTGAGGATTTCATGAATAAATTGATGAGAACAGATATTATAGAGGATATAAGGGCGCAATTGTTTGCGCTACAGGATAAAAATTACAGGGAATTTCATGCGAGGCTTATGCCCAATATTGAAAAAGAACGCATAATAGGAATAAGAGTCCCGGTGCTTAGAAAGTACGCAAAGGAGCTTGCTCATGGCAGCAGGCTCTTTTTGTCGGTTCAAAAAGAAAAACGGGTCTGTAATACAGTGAAGGAAAATGACTGTGACAATGTGGAAAAGTTTCTAAACAGTCTGCCACATTACTACTATGAGGAAAATAATCTGCATATGTTTCTGATCATGCAGATGAAGGATTATGATACAGCATTGGCTTATCTGGAGGCATTCCTGCCATACATAGACAACTGGGCAACCTGTGACAGCGGCGTACCGACTGTGTTAAAAAAGCATAAAAAGGAGCTTCTTTTGCATGTATATGAGTGGCTTCATTCAGATAAGCCCTATACCGTCAGGTATGGCATTGGCACTTTGATGCGCTTATATCTCGATGAGGATTTTGATATAAAATATGCTTTAGATGTGGCAAAAATCCGTTCCGGGGAGTATTATGTAAACATGATGAAGGCGTGGTATATCGCTACGGCACTTGCAAAGCAGTATGATGCAGTGCTGCCGATACTGCAGGAAAGGCTTATGGATAGCTGGAGCCACAACAAGGCGATACAAAAGGCGCGTGAGAGCTATCGTATCACGCCACAGCAGAAGGAGTATCTAAGCACATTAAAGGTTTAATGAAAAGAGACATAAACATATGAAAATAACAAGCTTATTTGAATCAAAATTTATAAAGGTATTTGACCTTCAGTACCGGGAGGGCAGACATTATTATAATGCTACAAGGAGAGCAGAAAAAGATCTTGTAGCCACCAAATCCACAGAGGAGTTTAAAAAAATGCTTCCGGATGCGGTGAGCTGCGTGGTGATATGGAATCCGTCAGATGATGACGAGAAATCAGGTCATGAGCCATGTCTGTTAATGAACCGCGAGTTCCGATATCCGACAGGTCAGTACCTGCTCAGCGTACCGGCAGGGCTTATTGACCCGGAGGATTGCACCGGGGATAATGATAATACAGCGCCACTTATAAAAACCGCCATGCGTGAGCTTCATGAGGAAACCGGCCTTAAAGTGACAGAAGAAGATGAGGTTTCGATAATCAATCCATGTCTTTTCAGCACACCGGGCATGACCGATGAAAGTAATGCTCTTGTAAAGATTGTACTTAACCGTGATAGCCTTAATGGAATGTCGCAGGAGGGCGCAGTGGGCGGCGAGCTCTTTGACGGATTCGACCTTCTGACTAAGGCGCAGGCGAAGAAGATACTTGAGGATGGAGTGGACGAGCACGGCATATACTATTCTGTGTATACATGGGCGGCACTCACGTATTTCGTAGCAGACTTGTGGAGGTAGATAGACCGCTGCATGATGAGTGTGTGACCGCAACATACACTCTCTAGGAGCTAACGCTACGCGGTTAAGAGGCTGTACGAATTATGCTCGGAGGTTTTCTATGCTCAACGAAACCGGCTTTTATGTGCCGTCCATGGCACATAACGCCTTGCCCCGGCGTCCATGCCGGTGCATTTCTGGTTATCAGGGCATAATTCTACAGACTCTAAACAGCTTCGCTAGTCGCTCTACGAGAGTGTATGTTGCGGTCGCACGCTCACCACGCAGCGGAACTTAAAATACGGAGGAATAACATGAACGATAAAAAATACTCGATGCGCCCATATCTGCTTGCATACAAATGGCACTATGCGATAGGCATTTTTGTGCTTCTTGCAGTAGACCTTGCAAATCTGTACATTCCGCAGTTTATTGGGGAGATAATCGACGGAATCACTGCAGGAAAGCTTGATTTGGCGGGCGTGGGCGGCATTATATTTAAGATATTGATAACAGGCCTGATAATCATGGCAGGGCGCTTTGGATGGAGATATTTCATCATAGGAGCATCAAGAGGAATAGAATACAGACTGCGCGATGATATGTTTTCGCATATGGAGACACTCTCGGCGCGCTATTACAACAGCCAAAAGACAGGAGACCTTATGGCATATTTCACTAACGATTTACAGGCTGTCAGGATGGGAACCGGAATGGCTGTCATCACCGTGTTTGACGCGGTAATCATGACGGTGATGGTGCTTGTCAAAATGGTAGTATACGTGGATTTTAAGCTGACATTATTTGCTTTTATTCCACTTATTTTTATAGCAATCGGCTGCTATTTTTATGGAATAGAGTCAAAGAAACGTCAGGTAAAAAGGCAGGATGCTTTCTCATATCTGTCTGACAAGGTGCAGGAGAGTATTGCCGGTATCCGCGTAGTCAAGGCATTTGTGCAGGAGGATGAGGACTTTAAGCAGTTTGAAAACGCTTGCGAGAACAGTAAAGAGAAAAATCTTGCTGTGGTAAAGCTTCGTGCTGTCTTTGGCCCGGCGCTGGATGCCGTAATCGGAATAAGCGTGATAGTGACACTCATCGCAGGCGGCAGGATGGTGCTTGAAGGACAGGTTTCGATAGGTCAGTTCGTCGCATTCAACTCATACATCGATATGCTGGTGTGGCCTATGATTGCGGCAGGCGACTGTATCAACACATTTTCCCAGGCGGCTGCGGCATGGGGCAGAATCCGGACTATTTTCGAGGAGAAGCCTGATATTGTCGATATGGTGCCACCGGAAAATATAATAGAAAATGATGGTGCTTCTGATATATTGCAAATACATGGTGATATACAGCTTAGCCATCTCACCTTCAAATACCCTGACGGCACTAAGCCGGTGCTTTCAGATGTGAGTATACATGTGAAGCAGGGCGAGATGCTTGGTATCTTAGGACGTACCGGAAGCGGAAAATCATCACTTGCCGACCTGCTTTTGCGTGTATATGACTGTGAAAAAGGAATGATTCTTCTGGATGGCAGACCTATAACAGACTATCCGCTTGAGGTGCTGCACCGTGATATTTCCTATGTTCCACAGGAAAATTTCATGTTTTCCGATACACTTGAGGAAAATATCGCATTTGGACTTGAAGAGCGTATTGTTGATAATCCTGCAATACTCGATGCGGTAAAGCAGGCAGCAAAAAATGCTTGTATACATGACAATATCATGGGCTTTCCTGATGAGTACAAAACTATCGTAGGCGAGCGTGGAGTGACACTTTCAGGTGGACAGAAGCAGCGAAGCTCGATAGCAAGAGCCTTGCTAAAGGATTCGTCAATCCTTATACTGGATGATTCGCTTTCTGCTGTCGATACTGATACAGAGGAGCAGATACTTGAAAACCTCATGGAAACCAGACAGGGCAAGACAACCATAGTGATTGCTCACAGGATTTCCACACTGCAGAAGGCTGACCATGTGGCAGTGCTTTCTGACGGAAAACTGACAGAGTATGGCACTCCTGAAGAGCTGCTTGAGCTTGGCGGTTTTTACGCTGATATCAGCCATAAGCAGCAGCTTGAGAGTGAGCTTGGCAGTTAAAGTGATTGAAGATGAATAGTTACAAAATAACAGAGATGATTATAGTATGAATTCGAGTAAAAATATAAATAAAAACGAAATGAATAAAAAAAGCTCCACAATGCGTCTCATAGCCTACATGAAGCCGTATGCCCACGGGGTGATTTTTGCCCTTTTGCTGGTGCTTGGACTGACATCCTTTGACCTTTACAGGCCGATGCTGGTGGGAGATGCAATTGATACTTTTGGAGCAAATGGGGATTATGATGTAATAATTGCTACAGCCATCAAGTATGCGGTGGTACTTGCCCTAAGCTTTGTATTCAACATCGCTCAGACCTGGATACTGCAGAAAACAGGCCAGAATATCATTCTTCAGATGAGAAAGGACCTCTACAGGCATATCCAGTCTCTTGGCAGCAGGTATTTTGATATCACGCCGGTTGGCAAGCTTGTAACCCGTGTGACAAATGATGTTGAGGCTCTCAATGAGATGTATTCGGGCATTCTCGTACAGCTTTTTAGAAATATTGTAAAAATAGTGGGACTTGCAGGCGTTATGCTCGTGCTTGATGTGAGGCTGGCTGCGATATCATTTGTGCTGATGCCGCTTGTAATTGGGCTTACGGTGCTTTGCCAGAAAATTGCCAGAAATATTTACAGGCTTTACCGTACGCGCCTGACGGACATCAATACATTTTTGTCCGAGCATCTTTCGGGAATGAAAATTATACAGATATTTGGCAGACAGGAGCGCAAGTTCGAGGAATTTCATGATAAAAATACAAAGCTCTACAAGGCTTTTTACAGGGAGATGCTTATGTATGCGGTGTTCCGTCCGCTTATCTATATTCTGAGCATTTTGTCACTGATGATAGTGCTGTGGTTCGGAAGCAGAAATGTGTTTGATGAGATTATTTCGGTCGGCACTCTGTATATTTTCTCAAATTACATCAGGTCATTTTTCGACCCGATACAGGAGCTTGCAGAGCAGTTTTCGACACTGCAGTCATCAATTGCATCAGCCGAGAAGATATTTACGGTTATGGATGAGGATGAATTTATTCCTGAGGTCGAAAATCCAAAGCAGCCGGATAAAATCATCGGAAAAATTGAATTTGACCATGTCTGGTTTGCCTACGACGGAAAAAACTATGTGCTTAAGGATGTCTCATTTGTCATTAATCCGGGCGAGAAGGTGGCCTTTGTCGGCGCAACCGGAGCAGGAAAATCATCCATTTTAAATCTTATAGGCAGGTATTATGATATACAAAAGGGACATATCTACATTGATGGCATCGATATCAGACAGCTTAGCAAAAAGCAGCTTCGCAGTGCAATCGGTCAGATGCAGCAGGATGTGTTTATATTCGAGGGGGATGTGGCGTACAATATCCGCCTGAATGATGACGCTATCACGGATGCGCAGGTGAAGGCGGCAGCAGAATATGTAAATGCCTCACACTTTATCGAAAAGCTTCCGCAGGGCTATCACGAGCCGGTCACGGAGCGTGGTGCGACCTTCTCGGCAGGAGAGCGTCAGCTATTGTCCTTTGCAAGGACGCTCGCCCACAATCCGAGCATACTGGTCATGGACGAGGCAACCGCCAACATAGATACAGAGACAGAAATTCTCATACAGGAGGCGCTTGAAAAGCTCATGGATGGCAGAACAACAATCATGGTTGCGCACCGTCTGTCCACTATCCAGCATGCCGACTGCATCATGGTCATGCACAAGGGACGCATATGTGAGCGCGGTACGCACAGGGAACTTCTGGAACAGGATGGCATATACAGGAAGCTGTATGAGCTGCAGATATCGTAGGGATAATTTATAATATTAGTTGTATTTTGATGAAGGCAGGGGAAGGTTGGAGTTATAGAAAGGTGACTTGGGATGGTATGGAAAATAAACAATAACTGTCAGATTTTCATAGAAAAAACGGACTCCATAGCAGGCCGGCAGAAGGAGATAATCCCACATGTGTCTGCCTATTATGTGGATAAATACACCACTATTTCAGAAAAAGGTGTAAAAACAGGCAGCAACAGGCTGTGCGGCACAGCAAATCAGGAGCTTTTGGCAGGATACATGCTCTACAAATATCTGGGGATATCATCGGATGAACAGCTTGTCAGAAATGAGCATGGTAAGCCGGAAATAGCAGCAGGATATAAGAATGAGAGCGCAGCTTTTTTTAATCTGGCACACAGCGGCCCATATGTGGTGCTTGCAATATCAGACAGACCCGTTGGTGTGGACATAGAGCATACAAAGCGCATGAGCTTCAAGGTGGCAAAGCGTATAATGCGAAAGGAGCAACTTGACAGGCTGGGAGGCTTTGAGAATGATTCTGAGGCATTTCAGATTGAGCTTACAAAATACTGGACGCAGTATGAGGCGATAATGAAGCTTGTCGGTACAGGCTTTTCAGGGGAGCTGGATGATGAGACTATGGAGGCTTATGAAAAAAGGGTAGTGTTTCGTAAGCTTGAGGATTATGTAATTGCGGTGGTGACAGAGTAGGAAATTGAAAAAATTCTTGTTTTTTGTAAGCATATAAGCATGGATTGCGTCTATATAAGTGAAGGAAGCCATTTATGGAATCATAATGATGTAGTTATATATTTAAGGGGGGATTTGCCATGAAGAAAATTTAATTGTTTTTAAAATATTTAATTTTACTGTTATTTTTAATAGCATGGATTATTATAATGTTTTTCACTGATTGTATGAATTCGCAGTCGTTTAAGCTATATTGCATGTTTGTAGTGGGGTGTGGATGTGTATACTCAATCTGGGAGAAGAACTATGTACCGGATGCAAAATCATATATTGCAGAAAAAGCATTAGCATTAATACTTATAGTAGCTGCCTTCATCAGATTATTGTGTTTTTCTAATAAATTTTAATGAGAATAATGTCAATATAGGTGATGCATACGAAACTAAAATCACGATACCTAAAGATTGTAAAAAAAAGTTCGTTAAATTTTTTTCAAGCCTCCCGTCGCTCTAACCAGCATATTTAAGAGCTGAAGAGTTTAATACACCGTCGTCAATAGCATTATTTCTTTTACACACAATCTAAATACAAAAATGTCGAATTCGCTTATATCACAAATCCGACATTTTTCTTTTATTATTTTGGAGAATCATCTAACAGTGTCAGATCATACACTCCAGACTTATTTTTAGTTTACTGATTAAAAAATAACTGTACATCGCCAAAAAACTTGATACCAAATTAAATATTTATTCAAACATATATAGGAAAGACTTAGTTATTGTATATTTGTCAAATACACTCTTTTATCAAAGCATATCAAAATCTTTTCTAAATAGTTCTTATCATATTACCGGAATCCAGTTTCACGATTTTCTATAATAATCATATGTTTATTTTGTATTTTGCTAACATCTCCAAATTGGTCTTTTTGCATTTTTCAGCTTCTTCAAGTGCAGCTTTCAATAATTCAGGGTTATTATATACCCTATCCCTTGGAGTCGTATATGATTCTTCGATACACTGCTTTATAAATTCTCTTTCGCTCTCTTTCTCTTTTTGCAAGCATTCCATAAAATCATCATGATTATTTGTGAGTATTAAGACCAGTGAATCGTCAATAAATTTATCACACATTCTAAGAACATTTATTGTATATTCCTTCGCATACTTCACATAAGATGTTAAATCTGTCACCTCAGCAAACACTGGAAGAACTAATTCCTTTGTTATTTCAGCAGACTTCTCTACTACCTCAATCATGTTTTGTTCATTGTACTCAAACCCCATTCCATATTCATAGGTCGATGAGAACATTTGAAGTTGAAGTCCGGTATAATCAAAAGCCCATTTAAAGAGTTTGTCCTCGGTGCAGCCATGTGTCCAATCAGCACGTTTAGAAAAATATACCGACATAATACCTGCAGTAATGGTAAAACCTTTATTGCCTTTGAGCCATGCCGGAACCTTTTTTAATCCAATAAAATAGATCAGCTCCTGATTTACCACTTTCACAAATCTTTGCAATTTAGAGCACCATTGATATCCTTGTTCTGTTAGAAATTTACAATATACATCCTTAAAAGCTTTGTTAAGCGTCATAATTGTTCCTTTCAATTATCCAAAAATCAATTTATATGCAAGTGCAAAGCTTGCAGCATCGTCAGTAACTCCAATTTCGCCACTAAGGAAATCCTCAACCACAGGGATTTGAATACATATAACAATAATAATTTTCAACAAGTGGCTTCAGTTAATACATTATGCAAAAGTGTCCTTAATGTCAAGAACACAGTTATAAAAAATAGTAATCTTTACTCGGATAAGAATGGAGTTAAACATATTCGTATCCAAGCAAGACCTAATAAATGGCACGAGAACGACTGCCCATTCTGCCATAAATCATGCCCTGTTTATGATAAACATTCCAGCAGACCAACTATCTGGAGAGGTCTGGACCGGGTTGGAATCCTATCTTCCAAGAAGCACCACATCATTAGCATTAATACTTATAGTAGCTGCCTTCATCAGATTATTATGTTTTTAATAAAGAAAGTCAAAATACGTAACAGGCTTTTCTGTTGCGTATTTTATTGTTGTTTTTTTACTCATGTATGTTAGAATATAATCTAAGTGAAGGAAGCTATTTATGGAATCATAATGCTGTAGTTATATATTTAGGGGGGATTTGCCATGAAGAAAATTCAATTATTTTTAAAATATTTAATTTTACTGTTATTTTTAATAGTATGGATTATTATAATGTTTTTCACTGATTGTATGAATTCGCAGGCGTTTAAGCTATATTGCTCGTTTGTAGTGGGGTGTGGATGTGTATACTCAATCTGGGAGAAGAACTATGTACCGGATGCAAAATCATATATTGCAGAAAAAGCATTAGTATTAATACTTATAGTAGCTGCTTTCATCAGATTATTATGTTTTTAAAAAATAAGGTCAAAATACGTAACAGACTTTTCTGTTGCGTATTTTTTTGTTGTTTTTTTATCCACATATGTTAGAATATAATCAAAGCAGTTTTTCTATAGCAACCTGTGCGGTCGTTGGCACATTAATTACAGATATGACTATATGCTCTGTAAATGTGTGAGGCATAATAAGATGTCGTCCGGCGATAAGGGCGTGCAGGGTCTTCAATACCTTAATTTTTTTTCATATTCCCTGAAATTCTTGCTTTTAAATGTTTCATTATTTTATTTAAAGCAGGATAAGAGGGATTTTACCACACAGATATTTCCTGCTTTAGTGTTTTCAAATGAAGGAGGCTATAGACTATTGTATTGACAATGATATTCTGAAGGAGTTTCTAAAGACTTACAGAAGTGAGGTGACGAAGAGTATGCAGTTAAATTATGAATTTGACAGGCAGCTTGAGCTTGAAAGAGCTGATGCTATTGAGGAAGGCTTAGAACAAGGAATAAAGCAAGGCTTAGAACAGGGCTTAGAACAAGGCTTAGAACAGGGCTTAGAACAAGGAATAGAATTGATTAACCAGCTAAATCAGATTTTATTGTCTGAGGGCAAATATGATGAATTGCAGAAAGCTTCAAAGGATAAGGAGTATCAAAAAAAGCTTCTTGCAGAGTATGGACTTCTCAATGAGAAGCAAGGTGAATAAATGAGACAAAAAGAACTCGAAAAATGGTTAAAGATAGTAATAATAGCGGTAGCACTTTGCGGATTAGTGGTCTGTGCGGTTGCCATACCATGGATAGGGCATGTGCTTATTGCGTCTGATCCGCAGGTTTCTGGTATGTATATACCATGGCTTGTTATGTTTATCATCAGTGCAATTCCGTGCTATGTTATATTGTATCTGGGCTGGAGAGTAGCTGTAAATATCGGAAAAGACAGGTCATTTTCCATGGAGAATGCGAGGCATATAAAGCTGGCATCGAAAATAATTCTGTTTGATGCATTGTATTTTTTTGTTGTGAATATCTGTATGTGGAGGATATATGTGAATCATCCGGGGGTGATATTGGCGCTTGTGTTCATAGTGTTTGCCTGCGTCGTGGCATCGGTCGTGGCGGCAGTTTTGTCACATCTTGTGGTAAAGGCTGCAGATCTGCAGGAGCAGAGTGATTTGACAATATAGCGTGTGCGCTACAGTTTTATTTGAGCGGGAGAGATACATGGAAGGCGAAATTATTTTTAACATAGACGTAATGCTTGCAAAGAGAAAGATGAGTGTTACGGAGCTGTCGCAGCGTGTGGGAATCACCATGGCAAATATATCAATTTTAAAAAACGGCAAGGCAAAGGCAATCAAGGTATCCACGCTTGCAAAGCTTTGCGAAGCACTTGACTGCCAGCCGGGAGATTTGCTGGAATATAGAGATTGCTCTTGCGATAATGGAAAAAATATAGTATCATAAGTGATTGGCGTGCGCCACTTTGGGCGTACAAACAGCAACGTATTATGGGAGGCAATTGACAGATGAATAATTATGATGTGATAATCATTGGAGCAGGACCGGGAGGTATCTTCGGAGCATATGAGCTTATCGAGAAGAATCCTGACTGCAAAATAGCGGTTTTTGAGGCAGGGCATGAGCTGGCTAAGAGAAAATGTCCTATCGATGGAAAGAAAATAAAGAGCTGTATTTCCTGCAAGAGCTGTTCTATTATGAGCGGTTTTGGCGGGGCAGGTGCTTTTTCAGACGGAAAATACAATATCACAAATGATTTTGGTGGTACCTTGTATGAGCATATCGGCAAGCAGCCGGCCATTGATCTGATGGAATATGTTGACGAGATTAACATGAAGTACGGCGGTGAAGGCACAAAGCTTTACTCTACAGCAGGCACGAAGCTCAAAAAGGTCTGCATGCAGAACAAGCTCAAGCTTTTGGATGCTTCGGTCAGACATCTCGGAACTGACATAAACTATGTCGTTCTGGAAAATATGTATGCACACCTGAAGGACAAGGTGGATTTTTATTTCGATACACCTGTTGAGTCGGTAGAGGTGCTGTATGATGAGAATACGGCAGGTGCTGATGCTTGCAGTTCAGAAGAGACTCACACAGACAATGTATCCGGATATGCAGTAAAAACAGCCGATAGCACATATGAGAGCAGATACTGTATCATCTCAGTGGGAAGAAGCGGAAGCAAGTGGATGGAGAAGGTATGCAATGACCTTGATATCCCGACAAAGTCAAACCGTGTGGATATCGGTGTGCGTGTTGAACTTCCGGCTCTGATTTTCTCACACCTGACAGATGAGCTGTATGAGAGCAAGATTGTATACAGAACACAGCTTTTTGAGGATAATGTGCGTACCTTCTGCATGAATCCGCATGGCATCGTGGTAAATGAAAACACAAACGGCATCGTAACAGTAAACGGACACAGCTACGAGGGAGCAGACAAGCAGACTGAAAACACGAACTTTGCCCTTCTTGTTGCGAAGCATTTTTCAGAGCCGTTCAAGGATAGCAACGGATATGGTGAGAGCATCGCGCGCCTTTCAAATATGCTTGGTGGCGGTGTAATTGTACAGCGCTTTGGTGATCTTGTGAGAGGGCGTCGAAGCAATGAGAAGCGTATTGAGGAAGGACTCGTTACTCCTACACTTTCAGCTACACCGGGAGACTTAAGCCTTGTGCTTCCAAAGCGAATCCTGGACGGAATCATTGAGATGATTTACGCGCTTGACAAGATAGCACCGGGAACTGCAAATGACGATACCTTGCTTTACGGCGTAGAGGTCAAGTTCTACAACATGGAGGTAGAGCTTAACGATAAGCTTGAGAGCAAATATAAGGGACTTTACATCATCGGAGACGGAAGCGGTGTGACACATTCACTTTCACATGCGTCGGCAAGCGGTGTGTATGTTGCGCGTGAGATTGAGGCAGAGAGATAGTTGCTGTTAAAGAGGTAATATATATAAGCAATGATTGAGAATGTATAGATTTAAAATGATATGTGAGAACATAATATTTCTGTAATTGGGAAATATTATCATTATGAACTATTGAAATGCTACATTAGTTAGATTAAACTAACCGTGTAGCATTTTTCTTTGTTATAAATAGTTGTATGTAAAATTGAATCAGAAAAACAACATAAGGAGGTTCATAATGAATTATTTAGAAATCGAAAAGGTAGTGGGCAGAGAAATCCTTGATTCCAGAGGAAATCCTACAGTTGAGGCAGAGGTTTATCTGGTTGACGGAACTGTTGCAAGAGGCACAGCACCATCAGGAGCTTCTACAGGAGAGTTTGAGGCACTTGAGCTTCGTGACGGAGACAAGAGCAGATATCTGGGCAAGGGTGTTACCGGGGCAGTAGAAAATATAAATACTGTAATAAACGACACATTGACAGGTATGGACGCAAGTGATATCTATGCAATAGATGCGGCTATGATAGAGGCAGATGGCACAAAGGACAAGTCTAAGCTTGGAGCCAATGCCATTCTTGCTGTATCAATTGCGTGTGCGAGGGCAGCGGCTGTATCACTTGATATTCCTCTCTATAGATTTTTAGGTGGTATCTCGGGAAACAGACTTCCTGTACCTATGATGAACATTGTAAACGGTGGATGTCATGCACTCTCATCAGGACTTGACGTGCAGGAGTTTATGATTATGCCGGTAGGTGCGCCTTCCTTCAAGGAGTGTCTCAGATGGTGTGCGGAGGTATTTCATGCACTTGCAGCCATATTAAAGGAGCGCGGTCTTGCCACGTCAGTCGGTGACGAGGGTGGATTTGCACCGGCACTCAAATCTGACGAGGAGGCTATCGAGACAATTCTTGAAGCTGTAAAGAAGGCAGGCTATGAGCCGGGCAAGGATTTCAAGATTGCCATGGATGCCGCATCATCAGAGTGGAAGAGTGAAAAGGGCAAGGGCTTTTACAGGCTGCCAAAGGCCGGCACAGAGTACAACTCAGAGGAGCTTATAGAGCACTGGGCAAAGCTTTGTGACAAATATCCTATTATATCAATCGAGGATGGTCTTGATGAGGAGGACTGGGAAGGCTGGCAGAAGCTTACTGCGCGTCTGGGCGATAGGGTACAGCTTGTGGGAGATGACCTGTTCGTAACAAACACTGAGAGACTTGCAAAGGGAATAAGCCTTGGAGCAGGAAATGCAATCCTGATTAAATTAAACCAGATCGGTTCAGTATCAGAGACTCTTGAGGCTATCAAGATGGCACACAAGGCAGGCTATACAGCAATCAGCTCACACCGCTCAGGTGAGACGGCCGACACAACAATTGCAGACCTTGCGGTGGCACTCAACACATGCCAGATAAAGACAGGTGCACCTTCGCGCTCAGAGCGTGTTGCAAAGTATAACCAGCTTTTAAGAATTGAAGAGGAACTGGGAAAGAGCGCAGTTTATCCGGGAATTAAAGCGTTTAATGTGCAGCAGTAGTTTAAAATAAAACTCTATGACTGCATTAAGTCAATATCCATTGGAGTGTCTTTAGGAGAAAATAAGATAAGTATAGTCGCAGATATCATAATATGGTATCTGCGATTTTTGGTTTTATCAGTAATCCTTAACACTTTCAAACAACTTTTTTACGTGTCTCAGGTTACTATTTCCTCATTTTTAATGTGACACTTACCTGACATTTACCCATTAATTGTAGCAATTAAAAGCGATTTATCGTAACACGATAAAAAAATATTGCAAAACTAAAAGCGGTGTAGTACAATTAGCTTGCCGGTAAGTAAAAAATATGAGAAAATAACTACATAGATAGTAAGGAGGTAGCTATGGACAATAATAATATCGGGGGCATGAATCCCCAACAGTTTTCACAGAACACGCCACAGACTTCACAGCCACATATGGGGATGTCGGGTATTGAACTGCAGAAGATGCAGCAGGAGGCGGAGCAAAGACGGCGTGAGCAAAGCAGGAGAAACGCGGATTTCTTTGGCAGGCTATGTATACCTACGATAATATATGCGCTGCTGTACACCATTTTCCTGTATGAGAATACAGGTGGAATACTTGTTACGTTGTTTGCAATCGTCACAGGAGTATACAGCCTGTATTGTATGAAGATACTTCATATAGAGGCAAAGCCGCTCACTATATGGTACAGTGTGATGATGATACTCACAGGCTTATCATCAGGCTTGACCGGCAATAAAATTATACAGGGATTTAATTTTTGCTGGATACTTGTGTTTCTTGTTTTTATGCTGCTTCACAATTTCTGCAATGACAGACAGTGGGGGCTCATAAAGTATATCACTGCGGCATTTCAGGCGGTGTTTGGAGCGATTGGGTGTATAGCTGAGCCGTTTATGGATATTGCCGACTATATGAGAAATGAGCGCATGGATAGTGACAATATGGGCAGTGAAAGTGTGGTCGGTGACAGTGCAAATACAACTGTCGGAGAGCGGCATGTGAAAAAACACAGAATGCTTTATGTGTTTATCGGAATAGCAATTGCATTTCCTCTGGTTGTGCTGATAGTTGTGCTGCTGTGCTCTGCGGATGCGGTTTTTGCCTCAGTAATAAAGAAAATATTTGCTGATATCAATTTCTTTACAGTGAGCAAGGTGGTATTACTTTTTGTATTTGCGCTTTTCTCATCGTACTGTGGTATAAAGTATCTGAGCAAGAAGCGTATATCGGATGCACCGGTTGAGACTCCGGCATTTCCGGCTGCAATCGGCATCACTGTAGCTGCAACTATATCAGTGGTATATGTATTTTTCTGTTTTATACAGATTGTGTATCTGTTCGGGGGACTTATGCAGCTTCCAAGTGGCTATACCTACGCCAGGTATGCGAGAGAAGGATTTTTCCAGCTGCTTTTCGTATGTATACTGAATGTGATTATCGTATTGCTCGGAAGTGGACTGTTCAGAAAAAATAAAATATTAAATGCATTTTTAATTTTAATAACACTGTGCACATATATCATGATTGCATCAAGTGCATATCGTATGGGACTGTATGTGTCAGAGTACGGGCTGACAGCCACCAGGCTTTGTGTGTTCTGGGCACTTGGAGTGATAGCACTGTTTATGCTCGGAGTGATTTTATCTATATGTAAGCCTGCTTTTTCGCTATTCCGGTACGGAATAATAGTAATCGGGGTATGTTATCTTGTGCTTGCATTTGCAAGGCCTGATTATCTGGTTGCAAGGTACAATACAGTATGTATGGAGGATACAGACTACAAATATCTGATGTTACTTTCCACGGATGCATCTCCGGCGCTTGCGGCAGATGCAGACTTTATGGAAAATAAGGGTATGGTCACCATGTATGCAAGACAGCTGGCAGGTGAGACAAATGACAGCTTAAGACAGCTCAATGTATCTCATATAAAGGCTGCACATTTATTCAGAGATAGCATAAATGAGGTAAAGAGCTCACAGCTTATCCTTTTATATGTATATTCGCCTTACGATTCAGGCAGCTATAACAACAATGATACCGGTCTTGATGGAGTGGACAGCATACAGATGGGCTATCATGTGTTAAAGGATACAGAAGATGATGACACAGCCTACTATGATTACGACAGTTATAGCATGGACGATACAAGAGTGGCGGCACCAGTCTTTTTCAAATGGGTGGATGCAGTCGAGGTGAAGAAGATTTCCGACAGTGAGCGTATCTTCCTTGCAAAGATTCCAAGAAAGGCATTAAAAGGCAAAGAGGGAGTGAATATTGAATACAGATTTAATAAAAATGGAGATGTAATATATTCATCCCAGTACAATGTGATTCTTGACAAGAAAAAAGGACTCAACGAGGTGGAGATGTCATACTATGCCGGAACAGATGGCGTGGATGAGCCTGAGTACAATATTTATGGAAAGTAATAGTTTAAATTGTATATAATACAAAAACGGACATGGCAGTTTTGCATGTCCGTTTTTGCTTTTGTATAATAAGTATCAGATATTATGAACCGGGTAGGTTTACAAAAAAGCAGAGTAAAATTTAATCAAGCTTTAATATTAATCCTAATATACGCTTTACAGAGGTCTCCATCTCACTACGAGAGATGGCACCATTATCATAAGCCTTCTTTACACGATCAGGATATCCATTTCCCATTTTAAGATCATTTCCGGCTTTTGTCTCCTTGTAATGCTCGCCACAGGTCCACCAGTCGGTTGTGACCATTCCTTCATAGCCCCACTCATCACGCAGTATTCCTGTCAAAAGGTCTTCACATTCAGAGGCTCGATAGCCGTTTATCATATTGTAAGAGGACATAATAGCCCATGGATTTTCATTTTTTACAATTATTTCAAAGGCCTTCAGATAGATTTCTCTGGCAGCTCTTTCTGAAACGCGTGAATCACTGTTTTTACGGTTTGTTTCCTTATTGTTTAAGGCAAAGTGCTTGAGTGTGGCACCGACATTGTTTGACTGGATTCCGCGTACCATGGCACCTGCGAGCTTTCCTGTGACAAATGGATCCTCTGAGTAGTACTCAAAGTTACGTCCACAGAGAGGACTTCTGTGAATACAAATGGCAGGTGTGAGCCACAGGGCAAGATTATTTTCCTTTAATTCTTCACCGCCCGCGCGTCCTACTGCCTCTAAAACATTCGGGTTCCATGTGCATGCGAGCAGTGTGGAGCATGGAAATGCAGTGGTATATATACCGACCTCAGGCGCTATACGCACTCCGGCAGGACCGTCTGCTGTCATGGCAGAAGGAATACCGTATTCAGGCATATTTCCGATACCGAAGGTATTTGCAACACCGGTATTTGGCTGTCCGCCGAGCAGATGAATGAGATCATCGATGGAAAGCTCTGATACAAATTCATCAAGCGTGATACGTCCTTCCACAACATCCATGATGTCGTGACTGCCGTTTTTAGCCATGCCATCGCTGAAACGATAGTATGGAATGGCTCTCTGACCGGGACCAACCCCCTCGGTCAGGGCAGGGTCAATATTGCCAATAGCTGAGTAGTCGGTGTCAACAGGCTCACTTTGAGGCAGAGCTTCATAGCTTCCGTCAGAGAGCATTCTCTTTGGCAGACTTGTAGGTACAAGCTTTGCTGAAAGCTGTTCAGTGATTACATCATGATTTAATATATATGAGTAATCTGCTTTTGTCACATCACGGACGCTCGTTCCAATGTATATATCATATGAACCTGCCTCAAGCACATATGCAGATTTTTTAACCTTTCCAAGGTCATCATATGATACCATATCGTTTATTTCCCATGTGAGGGTTATAAGCTGTGATTCACCCGGCTGCAGTTCTCTTGTCTTTTCAAAGGCTGCGAGCTCCTTTGCAGGCTTGCCAAGCTTTCCCTGTGGTTTTGCAATGTATACCTGAACAACCTCTTTTCCTGAGAATTTACCTGTATTTGTCACACGGACTCTTGCGTAGAGTTTACCGGCTTCAATGTCAATATCTGCATCGGTTAATCCAGCTGTAGTAGTACATGACGTACAGTTGGAATTCACAACACCGGCAGAAACAGTCTCCACATCAAATGTGGTGTATGAGAGGCCATAGCCGAATGGGTAAACAACCTTCTCCGCTGCTCCCGGAATTGTCTCGAAATAGCGGTATCCGACATATATATCATCGGTGTAGTCCACATAGTCTCTTGACTCATGGAAATTGTAAGTAGACGGATAGTCGTCGAGCGATTTGGCAAATGTATCGACAGTTTTTCCGGAAGGATTGCCATCTCCTACTAAAAGCTCAGCGGCAGCGAGTCCGCCTTCCATGCCACCCTGTAAGGCAAGCAGTGCTGACTGAATCTGATCATCATAAGCAAACCATGATGTATCAACCATTCCACCGACATTTAAAATCACGATTACATTTTTGAAACCGGCTTTTACAGTGTCAACCATCTCCTTTTCTTTTACGGAAAGACAGAAATCACCATCCTTAAAAAGCTCTGCCGACTTCTCCGTCATCTCGCGTTCGTAGTCCCAGAGAGCCTTGTTGTTTGGGTCAACAACACTCTTTCTGTCCCAGCCTTCTCCGGAGTAGCGGCAGATTGAGATGATAGCAGTGTCGGTATATGCCTTTGCCTTGTTTAAAAGCTCAACCGGCACATCCGGCTCTATAGTCATGCCGGGTACCGCACCGGCTGCATACTGCTTTTTAATGTCGTTGCGGTAGTAATCGCACAGCTCCTCAAATACGCTTATTTTATCTTTTTGAAGCTTAAGCCCCTCGTAGAGGCTGCGGATATATGCAACAGTTACATCACCGCTTCCACCACCGCCCTTTACATAGTCGAAGGTGCCTTTTCCGAAAAGGGCTACCTTAGAACCCGCTGCAAGAGGGAGTACGTTGTTTTCGTTTTTGAGAAGCACCATGCCTTCCTTGGCAGCTTCCTTTGAAAGCTCGATGTGAGCCTTGCTTCCTGTAACTCTTTCACCATTTGCCCCAAGTGGAAGATTAGGAGTGAATTTGATTCGTGACCATTTGTTCATAGCAGATACCTTCCTTATATTGTGTTTATAGAGTTAATTTTGTGTCTGTATGGCATTTTATTTATAAAATTACCATAATTTTTCATATATTATAAAAGAATTGTAAGCTAAAATAGAATGATTTTCAATCATGATAATGACTTTATTTTATGTCGATATTGACTTTTTGCTTTGCCATTATATTATATATAATTAAGGCTTCAAATCTGTAAATTCTAGTATAAAAGCTTACGCATATGGAGGTTCACATGCAGCAATACACGCACGAATATATAAAATCAATACCACATCTGCCGGTATACTGTCTCCTATATGAGACATACCGCCAGATGTCACCGAGCCACTGGCATGATCATCTGGAGATAATCTATGTACTTGAGGGAGAATTACAGATATCAAGTAATGAAAACGCTGATATATATGCGAATGATGGATATATTCTTCATAAAGATGAGTTCTATATCATAAATTCAAGTAAAATCCACAGCACAAAGAGTAAGGGGATGGTTAAAGCCTTTCTTATACAGGTACCATATATGTATTTGGATAATTATATAGAGGATTATGAGCATGTCAGGTTTCTGGAATGTTTTGATGGAGAAAAGAATACAAAAAAATATGATCGGATGAAAGCTCTTCTAAAAGCAATAACACGAATTTACTGCAAAAAGGATAAAGGCTATGAGCTTCGTCTGATGGCAAAGATGAATGAATTTCTCTATATTTTGTATACGAGCTATTCACACATTAATGCTAATATGGAAAAAGAGTCAAAACAGATAGCCCGTCTTAAAGGAGTACTGCAGTACGTCGCGCAGTCCTATCAGGAACCGATTTCATTAAAAACAGCGGCTGATATAGCATCGCTGAATCAGGAGTATTTCTGCCGTATGTTCAAAAGATGTATGGGTGTGACTTTTCTGGAGTACATCAATCTGGTACGGATCGACCATATTCATGAAGAGCTTCTTGTAACAGAGGATTCGATAACAGATATTCTGGAGCGCAATGGATTCACGAATTACAAGGTTTTTAGCAGGATGTTTAAGGCGCAGTTTGGCATGACGCCGAGGGAATTGCGCAGACTCAGAAATTAATCGTGACAGATACACAGAAAAATTCTAAAATGATAGATTATAGAATTGACTCATGGTATAATATAATGAACGTAAAGATATGTGCGTCGAAAGAGATATCATATAGATAAGATTGGAGAAAATACATGAACCCAGCAAGCATAATGAAAATGATGAAAGCAAAAAATACATTTACAGCAAACCACCCAAAGTTTGTATCCTTTTTACAGTATGCATTCGGCAGTGGCATCCCGGCAGACTCTGTTATTGAAATCACAGTTACAAAGCCGGGACAGGAGCCGGTTACGTCCAATATCAGGGTTTTACAGTCGGATCTCGAGCTCTTGGACAGCTTGAAGGATATTAATTAGATATGTTATACCAGATTAAAGATGGGACAGTTTCGGCAGGAGGTCAGACGATTCTGTCCCATGTTGATTTTTATATAAAGGAAAAAGAAAAAATAGCTGTAGTCGGCAAAAACGGTGCTGGAAAGACCACGCTGCTTCGGCTTCTTGCTGGAGAACTGACACCGGACAGGGATGACAGCAGGGGCAGCTACGGCAGAAGCAATGATATGGTCACGGGAGCTGCCACTGCAGGCAGTGATTTAGATGGCACGGCAAAAAGAACTCAAAGAGCAAAAAAGAAGAAACCGTCGGGAAACCCGGAAACCGGAATCACCATGTCCAGAAATATCACAATTGATATGCTTAGACAGGCGGATAAATCAAATCAGGATTTGACAATAGAACAGATACTGCTTGAGAGCTGCCCGGATAAAGATACCTTTTCAAAAGAGCGGTTTGACTACGAGATGGAGTACGACAGGCTGTTTACAGGCTTTGGCTTTGAAAAAGAAGAAAAAAGCCGTACACTCGGCAGTTTTTCTGGAGGTGAACAGACCAAGATTTCACTTATAAAGCTGCTGCTTGAAAAGCCGGATTTACTGCTTCTTGATGAGCCGACGAATCATCTTGATATGAAAACTGTCGAGTGGCTGGAGGATTATCTGATAAACTATCCAAAGGCTGTTGTCATTGTGTCCCATGACAGGGCGTTTCTTGATGCAGTTGCGACTGGTGTTTATGAGCTTGAAAATGGCAGTCTGCACAGATATGCCGGCAACTACACGCAGTACAGGCAGCAGAAACTTAAAAATCTGCAGATACAGCGCAAAGCCTACGAGCGCCAGCAGGCGGAGATTGCGCACAATAATGAGCTTATCGACAAATTCAAGCATAAGCCTAAGAAAGCTGCGTTTGCACGCTCGAGAAAGACCATGCTGGCACGCATGAAGCTGATAGAAAAGCCGGTTGAAGACGAAGCTCATATTTTTACAGGCAATATCGAGCCACAGTTTCCGGGCGGTAAATGGGTTTACGAGGCGAAGAAATTAAAAATTGGCTACGACGGCAGGGCACTGCTTGAGCTGTCGCTTCGTATAAGGCGTGGTCAGAAGATTGCCGTAATCGGTGACAACGGCATAGGAAAATCAACATTTCTAAAGACTGTGGCAGGGCTTATTCCACCAATAAAGGGCACAAGCCAGCTTGGCAACAATCTACTGGTGGGCTATTTTGACCAGCAGTCGGCACTTATCGACAGCGAAAAGACTGTGCGAGACCATTTTCACGAGCTTTTTCCGGCACTTGTGGAGAAGGACTTAAGAAAGACGCTTGGCATGTATCTGTTTGGAGGGGCAAATGCCTCAAAGCGCATCAGTTCGCTCTCAGGTGGTGAGAAGTCCAGGCTTGTGCTCGCAGAGCTTCTGACAGGCCGTCCGAACCTTATGATACTCGATGAGCCGACCAATCACATGGATATTCCGGCGAAGGAGACACTCGAATCGGCATTTAAGGCATATACCGGCACCATGCTCTTTGTATCGCATGACAGGTATTTCATAAAGCAGGTGGCCGATGCCATACTGGTCTTTGAAAAGGACAAAGTGATGTACTATCCGTTTGGCTATGACCATTATATTTCAAGGCTTAAGGCATCACAGGACGGCAATCTGCCGGCGCTCATGCAGGCAAAGGATGCTGCGATGGTTGAGGCACTTGCGGCTGTACCTAAGAGGGAGAGGCATGAAACCAGACAGCTTTCAACAGATGAGGCGTATCTCGAGTGGAAGCTTACGCTTGCGGCAGAGCCGGTGGCGAAGGCGGCTGAAGAAGCGGAAAAATTAAATCAAAACATAATAAATGCGGATTGGACTAAGGAAAATGTCGATAAGCTGCGACAGCAATACGAAAACGCTGTTGACTCATGGAC
>ERZ772818.489-NODE-489-length-41495-cov-8.143340_pt1 | contig 41495 bp, 28 predicted proteins | sample MGYA00580837_ERZ772818 | MGnify/ENA primary metagenome ERZ772818 (study PRJEB29015, sample SAMEA2737671) | human gut metagenome | biome: human gut; feature: human-associated habitat; material: faeces | place: China | collected 2012 ...
GCACGTGGCCATTTGCGGCTGCGGCGGCCTCGGATCGACGATTGCAGTGGCGTTGACCCGCATTGGCGTCGGTCACCTGCATTTGATTGATTTTGATCGCGTGGATATGACGAATCTGAATCGTCAGCAGTATTTTTTGAAGGATCTTGGGCAGTACAAGACGGAAGCATTGCGCAGTAACTTGCGTCAGATCAATCCTTTTATCGATATCACCATTGATACCGTGAAAGTGACCGACGAGAACGTGCCGACGCTGTTCGACAATGAGGATATTATTTGCGAAGCGTTCGACGTGCCGGAAAACAAGACGATGCTGGTGAATGCCGTGCTTGAGAATCTGCCGAACAAGAAGCTGGTGAGCGCTTCTGGAATGGCGGGATTCCGCAGTTCCAATTTGGTGAATACTCGTCGCGTTTCGAAGAATTTCTACTTCTGCGGCGACGGCGAAACCGCTCCGGTGCCGGGCGCTGGTCTGATGGCACCGCGCGTGGGTGTGGTCGCCTGCCATGAAGCCAATATGATCACTCGCTTGATTCTCGGCGAAGAAGACGCCTGACAGCGAAACGCAAACACAAACGCAATTGCAATCGCAAATCGCAAATTACAACGAATAACACGACACTGATCGCATAGTAAGGATTAACCATGAGCACCGAAAACACGATCACCACCGCGGAAAAGGACTTCGCGGCAGCACCGAACGCCACACTCGACGAGCTGGTCGGCACCACCACGAACACCGCACTGCTGCCGGAACCGGATGCGCACGCGTATGACGAAATCGCCACCGGCGACGCCGATCCGTTGATCCTCGGCGGACACAAGTTCACGAGCCGCTTCATTCTCGGTTCCGGCCGCTACGATCTGAACCTCATCAAGGCGACCATTGAGAACGCGGGCACGCAGATCGTCACCATGGCGTTGCGTCGCTGCCGTACCACCGAAAACAATCTGCTCGATTACATTCCGAAAGGCATCACCATGCTGCCGAACACGTCCGGCGCACGCAATGCCGAGGAAGCGGTGCGTATTGCACGTCTCGCCCGCGAAGTGTGCCAGACGGACTTCGTGAAGGTGGAGATCGAACATGAGGCGAAGTATCTGCTGCCCGACAATGAGGAAACCATCAAAGCCACGAAACAGCTGGCAAAAGAAGGCTTCGTGGTCATGCCGTACATGTTCCCCGATCCGATTGCGGCGAAGCGTCTTGAAGACGCGGGTGCGGCTTGCGTAATGCCGCTGGGCGCGATGATCGGCTCGAATAAGGGTCTGCGTGCACGCGATTTCATTGAAGTGATCATCAAGAACTCCAATGTTCCGGTGATCATCGACGCTGGTATTGGCCGTCCGAGCCAGGCTGCGGAAGCCATGGAAATGGGCGCGGACGCGGTGATGGCATACACAGCCATCGCTTCCGCCGGCAATATTCCGCTGATGGCACGCGCGTTCAAGAAGGCGATCGAAGCGGGTCGTGAAGCGTATTTGTCTGGCTTGGGCAAGGTTACGGAAGATCATGCCGTGCCGTCCAGCCCGACGAACGAGGCCGACTACATCGGCTGATTTGCACTGGATCCCGTAATGGGGATTCGCGCAAAGACCATGCTGAAAGGGGCGTTTGCCGAACGTACGTGATGCACTCACGTTCGGCAAACGCCCCTTACTTGTATCCTGCGTTACCTGCAAACGTTACTGCTGCAAGGCTTCCTTAAGATCGCGATTCTGGAATCGTTCGTGTAGCAGGCAATATCCGCCGAACGCAACCAGCCAAATCAGACCGGCAATCGCAGAACCAATCGTGTCCGTCGACAGGAACAACGTGACATACACGAGCACAAAGAACGTGATCGCAATCCAATCAAACACCTGCCAAGCGGGCATGACGAAACCGTCCGGTAGAAAATCGCTGCTCTGACGATACCTGTGGTGGGCGAGCATCGTCAGCACGTAAATGAAAATCACCACAGCGCTGGCGGCCGAAGCGAATAGCACGAACGCGCCGGAAATACCCGGAATCGCGTTGATGATCGGGGAGAACAGAATCATGCAACCCGAAGCGACGATCGCCTTCGCAGGCACCTTGTGGTCGGAAACCTCAGCCAAACGCGCCATCGCAGGCGACTCGGAATCCGAAGCAAGCTGATACAAGTGACGACCGGCCGAATAAATCAGCGAATTCAACGCCGACGCGGCAGCCGTAATCACCACGAAGAACACCAGGGCGGCGGCCCAATCAAGACCCGCATATTTGAACACCATGATGAACGGCGAACCGAACGAGCCATCGGAATTCTCGTGAAAGTTACGCCAGGGCACAATAGCCATGATCGCGATCAGCGCGCCCACGTAGAAGATCAGAATACGCATGATCAGCTCGTTCACGGCCTTCGGCAGCACCTCGCGCGGATTCTGCGTTTCCGACACCGTGACACCCACGAATTCGATGAGCTGGTAGGCGAAGAACACCATTTGGAAGCTCATGAAGAAGTTCATCCAACCGTTCGGCGCGAGCTGGAAGCCGTCGGTGATATTCGTAAGGCTCACCGTGGCACCCGACACCGTGCCGTCCACGCCTTCGATGTGCGTGGCGGGGTAGCTGAAGCCGATGATCAGCATCACGATGGCGGTGACGATCAGACCGACGATCAGCGTGATCTTGATCATGGAGAACCAGAATTCCGCCTCGCCGAACACTTTCACCGCAATCAGATTGATGCCGGTGAGCGCTACGAGGAAGCACAGTTCGATCAACCACTTCCACGAGTTCAGGTCTATGCCGAATGTGCCGAAGAACGTTACGAAATATGTGCTTACGGCGGTGATTTCGGTCATGCCGGTCAGAATGAGCACGATCCAATACGTCCAGCCGGCGAACTTGCCCCACCCGCGGCCGAGATAGCGCGTGATGAAGTTGATGAACGTGTGCTGGCTAGGATCGCTGTACATCATTTCGCCGATGGCACGCATCAGCAGGAACATGATCAGGCCAACGCCGATATACACGAAAATGATGCTCGGGCCGGTCAGTGCGATCGACTTGCCGGAGCCTAGGAACAGGCCGGTGCCGATGGTGCCGCCGATGGCGATGAACTGGACATGGCGGTTTTTCAGGCCTCGCTCCATTTCATTGCTCTGGTCGAGGCTTTCGACGGATTTGATGTGCGCGGCGCTTGAGCCCGCGGAATTGGTGTTCTCGGAAGTCATAATGTTCACTACCCTACCCCGCGAACCGCACATTGCGCCCGCCGAAGCTTTGTTTTTGGGCACGTACGCAGATTTTGCGGCACTGGCGCATCCCGTTTGTGGTCAACCGTGCCCAGCCGACCACCTTATTCCTGTATTTTCGCCTCGCCATACCCCCTGCCGCCCTATCTCGCCTATATATGGCAGATTCACGAGGTTGACCGCTACTTTCTCGCTTACATATGGCACTTGCTCACGGCAAAACACCACTTAGGGGGTACGTTTTGGGCGTATTCCCGCAGGCTGACTGCCATATATAAGCGAAATGGCTCATGACGCATGAGCAAATCTGCCATATAAGTGAGATACGCCCAACTGTCCGACACAAATCGCGCCTCGCTTGTCTGATTCTGCAGAAACGGACATCCACAGCACACTTTCAGTACTCCAGTTGTCCGATTCTGGAGAAACGGACATCCGCAACGCACGTTCGCCGCATTACTTGTCCGATTCACCAGAAACGGACAACTGAGACCCGTTTTTGCCTGTGTACTTGTCCGATTCTGCAGAATCAGACACTTACGCGGCATAACGATGGTCTGGGTCAGGCGGTGGCGGCGATTTGCCCGCGCAGTTCGGCGTTCGCGCGCTCCAGTTCGTCGATACGGCGCGCCTGCTGTTTGATGATGATGCTCGCGGTTCCCACGTCGATGCCGTCGTCGCCTTGCGCTTTGACGGGAATATGTTCCATCGTCCTGTTGGTGATGCTATCGAGGTTGCGCCTCATCACGAACGCATGCTCATACCGGTTGACGAGTTGCGCGATGATCTCGCTGTCGCTCATGTTGCCGCTGCCGGTCACGGATTTGATGGCCGACGTTTTCCAACGATCCACACACCGTTCGATGCGCTTGTATCCGATGAGATCCGGCGGAAGTCCCGCTTCCCGGAAGATTTTGGTTGGCGATTCGCCTGTCAAGTAGCGGATGGTGCACACTTGCTTGAACGAATCGGCGTAGGTGATGCGATTGCGCGTTACGTTGGCGACCGCTGGCAGTCCGCGCAATAGTTGGATTTCCTCGTCGCTGAACGCTCCCCCACCTCGTGCCATGACACCCGCCTTTCCACTGTTTTCATGGATGTGCTTGCGATTGTAGGGTGCCATTGTCGTGAGATGCCCCCACCTGCAACCCCTGTATGATTGCTTTGTTTGACGCATGTTTTGATGCCTGTTTTGCCACTTGCGGATGTTTTTCATGCCAGATTTCGCCGTTTGATACCGGATTTCACCCGCTTCGATCCCGTATTGCCCCGTGCAAAACCTTCACCCCTAAAAAGTATGGAAAGGCACGAAAAGACACGAAAAGCGGGCATCCACGGATGGTTTCCGCGAATGCCCGCTTATTTCGTTTTTTCGCTTATTGTTTCAGCGATTGAGCGCGTATCAGCGCACGCGCTGGCGCGACTTGAGTGCGACGGTAACGCCGGCACCTGCCACGAGCAGCGCCACCACGGTGAAGAGGGTCGTGCCCGCAGCACCGGTAAGCGGCAGCTGGGTGACGTTCTTCACGTTCTTGACCTTGTACGTGTAGTTACCGGAGACCTCAGCGCTCGGAGCCAAGCCCCAGATATCGGCACCTGCATACTTGACGGCCTTACCGTTCGCAATGGTAACGGTAAATGCAGCTTTGAGATTCTGCTGGAAGCCTGCAGGAACATTGGTCTCAGTGACCTTGTAAGTACCGTCCGCAAGACCCTTGAAAGTCACCGTTCCATTTGAATCGGAAGTCGCAGTAGCAGTGGACGGAGTCGAGGCACCGTTCTGTCCTTCGATCTCAAAATCAGCATCAGCCAGAGCATTGCCCTGGGCATCGGTCTTGGTGAAGGAGAACTGACCGTTGGTGATGAAGGTGCTGTCGGTGGCTTTAGCACCATTGTCGGAGAGCACAACCGTATTGGTCACGGCCTTGCGGCCAGTAGCTTCCGCTTCGGTAACCTCGGCATCGTAGGTCACAACGATCTCATCGCCTGCGTTCTGCTGCTTGATGGAGGTGATGTTAACAGTGAACTTTCCATTCTCGCCCTCGGCCACGGTGTAATCCGTACCCTTGTTCAGGCTCTTATCGCCGACCGTCACCTTAAGGGAATCGAAATCCACAGTCTGGCCAGCAGACGGGGTATCCGTGTAGGTGTAGCCGTAATCGCTGTAGTACTGCGTGTTCTGCGGCACCTTGCTCGTAATGGTGTATGTCACTTTCTGTCCAACGGAAGCGGTGATGACGTCCTCTCCATTCACCTTCTTGGTCACGGCAGTGGTCTGGTTCTTAATGGCCACAGTTGCCTCAGTGAGCGGATTCAGCACGCCATCCTTAACGTTACCGGAGCCAACGAGGATTGCGATAGACGGAGTGGCAGCCTCATTGGTGCCAACCGAGTAATCCGCGTCCACAAACAGGTACAGGCCTGCAGGGAGCTGCACAGTAGCGGAAGTGCCATTAGCGACAGCACCCAAATCAACCTTTTGTACGGTACCAAGCTTGTCAGTCGTGGTCTTCAGCGATTCCACGAACTTACGGGAAGCGCTATTATTCCATGCACCATCTGCAGAATTGTCCACAGACAGCACGCCTTCGGCGAGCGCCCAAGCCATCAGATCGCCGGTTTCAGAGACAGTCTTGCCAGTAGCAGACTCAAGTGCCGCCTTAAGAGTACCGCGGTCAACACCGTCGGCAGTCTGCACACCGTACGTTGCATTATCATCAGTGCCGTACTGCACATAATCGGCGATCTTGTAGGCGTCCAGACTACGATTGGTCAGCTGCTTGGCGTCCTGAGCAGTGAATGTGAAATTCACATCACTCTTGACGACAGTGCCGCTGCCGTCAGCCTGTGCGCTGGCCGCGCCCAGAGCCATGCCGCCCAGCAACGTCGCAGCGGCGGCGATGCCTGCGAAAAGTTTCCTCATCTTCATGAGAATCCCCTCTCCTTGTGTTGTTGATGTTGTGTTTGTTTTTGCTAACGGGATCCGAAGCCCAACATGCTCTGGATCCACAAAATTTGTGATGTGCAGCTGGACTGCCCTGCGAAGGTTGGTAGGGCAGTCCAGCCCGAGGAACCGTCTCAGACGAGACGCTTCTTACTGTTCCAGATGCCAGCCGCACCAACCAGCAGTACTGCGAGTCCGCCGATCGACCCACCAACCAGCAGCCATTGACGATCCGTGGTTCCGCCCGTCAACGGCAACGCCGACACCGCCACATACGTATTGGTGAATTTGGCGACATTCGCAGACTGATTATCAACAGTCTTGCCGTTGTCGTCCTTGACTTGCTTGATGCTCACTGTTGGCGTGCCCATATCGGCAGGAACCGTCACGGTTACCGTGTATTCCGCCTGGGAATAGTGCAGGCCGGCAATGGCGTTGGTGGGCTTGGTTTCCTTCACCGTGTAGGTGTAGGTGCCATCGGTCTTGTATACGATCTTGCCGAAGCTTGCCTCGTGCTTTGCGGTATCCGCATTGATCGTGATGGAAGCTGAATCAGGCAATGGAGCGTCCGAAGTTGGATCCGTGCCGGCAATGGTGAAGTTGAAGGAGTCATCATTCTTCCATTCACGACCGCTGATGCTCTTGGCCACCTTGATCGAACCTTCAGCCAGAGTCGATTTCTTGTGAGTGTTGGTGACAGTGACGTTCCACTCCTTCACATTGTCAGCCGTATTCGCGTCGCGATTGGCTTCCCACAGCTCGTCGGCAGTGATTGTCACGTCTTGGCTCTTGTAAGAAGTTTCGTAGCCTTCAACAGCCTTTTCGACCACCTTATAAGTGTGACCGGGAGCTAGGTTCTTGAAGGATGCCTTCCATTCCGTATCAGCCGTTGCCGTAGCTTCGCGCGAGTCCTTTTCATCGATCTGCAATGTGAACGTCACCGATTCAGGATTGCCTTCTGAGCTCGCTTTGCCATCAGCATCAGCCCACTTCTTCTGCACTGTGATGGCACCGGTCTTGACCTGATCGACCGGCTGCTCCGTATAAGGCGTATCACTGCAGGCATGTGTTTCGCCGTCACCCGAGTAGGCCAAGCATGCGCTGTCGTTGGTGTAGAAACCGGGCTTGTCCACAGACGTGGCATTACCGGCAGCATCAGAACCAGCACTACCAGTCACACCGTCGTAGCCATCTTTTTCAGCGTTCTTGTTCGCCGCATAATCGTCATACGCCTTCTGCGTAGGCTTAATGTCGAACTGCAGCGTGTAAGTCACACCGTCAGGAAGTGGATCAGAGCTCTTCGGCGATGCGGCAATCGTCTTATCATGCACCTTGATATTCCATTGCGCAGTTACATCAGTGCCATCATTGGTAACCACTTTCGCGGTTTTTTCAGGATCGGCATCAGCAAACTTCGCATATCCCGACAGCATATCCTGAATGGTCACGCCGGTATATCCGTTGGTGGTCGTAATGGTTTGCTGAATGTCTTCGAAAACCTTCGACAGCTCAGAAGCCGTACTGGCGGTCTTGTAGTAGCCCTTGTCCGAGCCGCCACTAAGCGTTACACCAGACCAAGCATCCCAAGCAACACTTCCATAATTCGGATAATTGCTGGACACCGCATTCATAAACACATTGGCTTTGCGCGTCTCATCTGACAGCCAATTGCACGAAGTTACGCTCGTGTCAGCACCAGAGAAGATGCCTACGCTGTACACACCAACATTCGCATCTTTCAGTTGCTTAGCGATCGTCAATGTATTGTTCGCAACAGTATTGTCGAATGCACTACTCGTAGTCGGCACACCATCGGTAAAGAACACTACATACTTGATTGCATTAGTTCGCTTGTCCTTATCCAAGGTGGACTTAGCTTCGCGGAAACCAGCCGCAGTATTAGTGGCACCCTGGGGTTTTAAGCTTTTGACCCTAGTTTTCAGTGTCATTACGTCAGACGTAAGTTCGCTTAGCGTAGATGCAGTTTTAGCAAAGCTCACCAACGAAACCTGTACTTTGTTATCAGCGTTTGCGATTGTCTCATTCTGCATATCAACGCCATTTAAGAAAGTGGTCACTGCCGCCTTCAGCGCTGCAGAGCGAACAGCATTATCGCCTCTGCACGGGGAGTAGGAGGGCTGATCACCATTCATGCAGTAGTTCATCGAGCCGCTGTTATCGAGCACTAGTGCGATGTCGACTGGCTGGGAGACGGTTTGCGAAGTGTTGGACCGCTTGCCCGTCACGTTGAGGTTCAGCGTGTATGTATCGTTGGCACCATTCTTCTTGGCGATGGTTTTATGATGTTCCGGCACTCCAAGCGGCTCAGGCTTGGCAGTCACCGTGAAGTGACCTTGCACCGTATGATCGGCCGCAACAGACATGACGACATAACGCAGACCGTTTTCATCTGTCTTGATAGCAAGATTGGAAACGACATTGCCATTGTCAGTGCCTTCAAATGTTACGTCATACTTAGACCAGTCACTTGGACTACCTTCCAAGTAGAAGCGAACTGTTTTCGATACATCTGCGCTAGCGAGGATCGGTAAGGTACCGCTCTCTGCCGTATTCGACGAGATCGAATCCGATTCAAGACTTTCGGTTTCATTATTCGAAACACCAGCCTTAAATGTTGTGTTCGTATCACCACTGGCCAAACCGTTTACAATGATCTTCGCAACAGCCTGCGAGAAAATAACGCCGAACGCCGCACCCTGCCTAGAGCCAAGATCACTGTTCTTCATCTCAATGGAAACCTGAGTTGGAGCGGACGTTGTATACAGACGAATGCCTTGAGGCACGCTGTCTCCATCCTTACCCGTGCAAGTTATGGTTTGATTGTTATTCGAAAATTGCGGATCACAGAAACGGTAATTGCTATCGCTTGTTGGATAAGATCCCAGTTGCCTAATCGCGGAACTGGATTTGTACACCATTTGCTCGTCTTCGTTAGTGCTTTCCGCATCCGCCATAACGAACGAATACTGCAGATCAGCTACGTTCTGACCGTTTTTAGTAATGGTGATATCTGAAAGCTGTATCTTCGAATCGTTCTGATATCCATTGCCTTGATACAGCGCGGGCTTGCTTCCGGTCGGGAAATCAGAATATCCCTCAACACCGAAGATTGCGTGATATCCAGCTTCACCTGGGTGCGCTGCACGATTATCCCACGTTGGTACTTCACTGGCGACGACCGTACGCCCGCCGAAATAATGCGCGGTAAATGACATGGTCAGGCCGCCGCCGAGATTCACGGTCATTTTTTGGCCGGCTTTTTCTTTGGCGGTCTCTGAGCTGAACTTGGACATATCAAGCCAGCACACGCGCTGCAAAGCATTCGTTCCAGCGTAAATACAGTTGGAATCAGTGACATCCGCCACTACGGAAGGGCTATTTTGCTCGGCGTTGACAGTTTGCGGATCGGACTGCGAAGCGGTATCAGTCTGCGAGTTCGTATCCGAAGATGTAGCATCTCCGGCATTTGCCGCATTCGCCGTGTTTACGCCGGTATCCGTACCAGTGTTGGTATCGGATTCAGTGCCCGTAGGGTCGACGGAAGTATCGCCCGCATTGTCAGTGCCCACGTTATCCGTGGCGTTACCGTCACCGGTCGTTTCGTTAGCAGTGGTCACGCTCTGGTCCGTGGTGGTTTCCACAGTGGTCGGCGTATCTTCCGCAAGCGCGGCGGAGGTGGTGGCATAACCCATGCCGCCCAGCATGGCGACCGATGCGAGCACAGCCACTATACGTTTTGCAAGTCCTCCCCTGGGCTTCGCCTCATATTCATGTGCATGCCTCATGAGCATCCCCTTAAATCCTGTGCAATCACGCGTCTTACGACGCGCAACCTCTCTTCATGCCAAGATTCGCAACATCTTCTACGTGCCCGGAAAATCCTGACAGTGCTTCAACTCTGGAAGCTAGAGGAAAAGGGACTGCCATGCGTACACCCTAAGTGCGGGAAAGTCGGGTATCGCACAATCGATGGAAATTGCTGAATCGCAACACAAGTCACCCACGAAGAGCACCCGACGTTATCGCGAAGAAACGATGGGATAATCACTGCAATGACGCTTCTTCACACTTTCGTAACCATTAGTCAATAATGGCAATCACGCATGCTCTATTCGCCAACCACAACTTTTATATTCAAATTGCATGTCAGACACGCCTTCATGCAGTAACCGAATCAGCCGCGCTTCGGCCACCAAGCAGCATGCCTGCGAATATGCCACGGCTTGCGTCGCAACCAAACCAACAACGCGCCCACTACGAGAGTCGCAATACCTGTGATCGCACCAATCGCGCGGGCATCCTTCACCGCGTCGTTTTCGGCGGGAATCTCATCTGGAATGGCGGAACGTATGGCCGAAACCAGCAGACGGTGCGTGTTGACGCCATATGGCGTGCAGGTCATCAGGGTCACGCGATCCTCACCAGGCACGATTTTCAGCTGCGACGTGTCGTTCGGCTCGATCACCGTGATACGGTCCACCTGATAGCCGAACGTTCGACCCATCACTTCGATGTAGAAGTAGTCGCCGACACGCATTTCATCAAGCCGCGTGAACATGGCCGCCTCGACCAGTCCGCGATGCCCGGTGAGCACCGCATGCGTGCTCTTGCCGCCGACTGGCAGGCTGCTGCCGTACAGGTGGCCCGCGCCCGAAGCGAGCGCCGATTCGGAGGTGCCATGGTAGATCGGCAGTCTCACGGAAATTTTCGGAATGCGAATCGTACCCATCACGCCACCGCCGGAATCCAACAGACTCCGGTACTCCGCGTCCGCCGAACTGGCGCTTGCGGAACCAGCGTCCGCGGAACCGGCGTCCGCGCCTGTACCCGCACCACTCTGATTGTCCGATTCACCAGAATCGGACACACTGGCACGCGATCCGCCGCGCACATCAGCGAACGGATCCTTCGCCTCACCCAAAATCGGCTGTCCGGACTGCGCAAGCCGCTTGTTATAGTCCCGGGCCGCGGCGAACGCGTCATCCGCCTGCGGATACGGCCAGCCCGCAACCGTCTGCGCGGATCTTACCGACGTTCCCGACAGATCACGCGCCGACCGATACTGCAACATCGCCGGAAAACCGCCAATACAGATCGCAGCGACAATCAACAGCGCCGCAATCGCACGCATCGCCAGCGTTTTGCCGCGAGCGTGACGTCGTTGACGCATTTCGTCGGCAACGTCAATCGCCTCTTCGAACGACGGAAAGCGACTTTCCAACGAAAGTCGACCACCCATCGGAGCCTCTTCGGGTGACGGCCAACGACCGTCATGCCATTCCGCCGTTTCCTCCATCTCACGCAACCGTGCCGTCACCCGACAAGCTTTCGCAGCACACGTTCCAGTTCGTCGATGCGCAACGCCTGTTTCGCGATCAATTCGTCGCATTGGTTGATGATGAGTTGCGCTTGGGCGAGCTTCGAAAGCGCATCCTGCGATTCCGTTGCCGACGATTGCGCATCATCGCGCATAAGATCATGATGCCGAATGACGCGCAGGTCGTCGCGGTCCACCCGCTTGCTGTTGCGGCGGTCTCGTTCCTCCTGCTTTTTCCAGCGTGCAATGCACCGCTCAATGCGTTTGTATCCGATGAGTTTCGGGTCGAGACCCGCCTCGCGGAAGATGGCGGCCGGCGATTCGCCCGCATTGTATCTGCACATGACTTCGATGCGGAAACTGTCGGCATACCGGATATGCGACGCGCTCACGCTTTCCACTGCGGGAAGGCTGGCCAAATACGCGCGCTCCTTTGCGGTGAATTTTCCATCAACCATTCTTCCCTCCCCCTATATTGCCTAAACAGCTTGGTTCAGAATCGTATCGGAGCTTTCCCATTGGCACCCTCGTTAAAACCCTCGAATAAAGCCCACCCTTCCCCCAATGAAAAGAAGGAGTTCCATCTTCAAAACAAAACAGTTCCGCCATTTTGCACAGATAGTAACGCTCATAGAATTACCCCCCCCCCCCCATAAAATTTACAAAAACTTAACCTTGCCCCAGAGTGCCCTTTGGCTCATCATGGGGCATCACGTCCTTGAACACCGTCATGCAGACTCACTAGGCTAGAAACATGACGCAAGAGCTCGTTTCATTGACTATCATCATGGCGGTGGCGGCCGTCAGCCCGATTGTGGCGCAGCTGATTCCAGGAAGGTTCATTCCACAAACTGTGCTGCTGCTCGTCACCGGAGCCGCACTCGGTCCGTACGGACTGGGCGTAATCGAGGTGAACGACGCCGTGAAACTCTTGAGCGAGCTCGGCATGGCGTTCCTATTCCTGCTCGCCGGCTATGAAATCGACCCGAAACGACTCGCCGGACATCAAGGCAAAGTCGGCCTTGTCACATGGATCATCACCTTGGGGCTCGCCGGACTCGTCGTGACCCTGCTTCCATTCTTCGCAAAGCAAGGCATCAACGGCATCGCCACGGTAATAGCACTTACCACCACCGCTCTCGGCACACTCATGCCGATTCTCAAGGAACGCAACCTCGAAGGTACCCCCATCGGCGACGCCATCATCTCGTACGGAACGTGGGGCGAACTCGGCCCAATCCTTGCCATGGCCATCCTGCTATCCACCCGAACCGGCTGGCAGACCATGCTCGTGCTCGGCGCGTTCCTTACCATCTGTCTACTGTGCGCAATGCTACCCACGAAAGCACTGAAAACCGGCCATCGCCTGTACCGTTTCCTTACGGAAAACGCGAACACGTCATCGCAAACGCTCATGCGACTGACCACATTCCTGCTCATCTTCCTTGTCACCATTTCTGCACTGTTCGAACTTGACGCGGTGCTCGGCGCGTTCGCCGCAGGCTTCATCCTGCGTTACATCATCCCCGACGGCAGCAAGTCGCTGGAAATGAAGCTGGAAGGCGTCGGCTACGGATTCCTTATTCCTGTGTTTTTCGTGGTGTCAGGAGCCGCGATCAACGTGCGCGCCGTGGCAGGCCGACCCGCGCTGCTCGTCGCGTTCATCGTAATGCTCATGCTGATTCGCGCGGTGCCCGTATATGTTGCGCTATCGCTCGACAAACGCGAGAATCCGCTGTCATCGCATCATCGCGTCACCGTAGCGCTGTATTGCACGACCGCGCTGCCGATCATCGTCGCCGTCACGTCACTGGCGGTGAAGGTCGGCACCATGCAAGGCGACACCGCGTCAACACTGGTCGCAGCCGGCGCGATTACGGTGTTCCTAATGCCGCTGCTTGGCTCGATCACATATCAGGTGGCCGACGTACATCCGGTCACCGCGGTTCGGGAGATTGCACACACACCATCCGATTGGCGGACGATCGTGCACGAACATGCGCAGGTGCGTGCGCTGCTGCACCATCAGGACCGGCTCAAGCGTATGGCGGAAACATTGGACGCACTGGAGAAGATGGGAACGATGGGACATGGCGATGCGGCACATAGCAATGCCGGACATGGCGATGAATATCGAGCCGAACTTGTGAAACGTGCGCGCCGCGAAATCGACCGGCAGTTGAAGGAACTCGGCCTGGACCCGCAGCTCACCACGCAACTGCCACACAACTACCGTTATCCGAAGAACTGAAACGCGAATCCGAGCCTTTCCGGCACTCTAAGTGTCCGATTCTGGAGAAACGGACAACCACAGGGCACTTTCGCCGCATTACTTGTCCGATTCTGGAGAAACGGACATTCAGACATGCGCCTATTCGACGGATTTGAGCGAACTAATCGGGTCGATACGATCCAACACCGGATTCACGAACAACTGCACGAGCAGCGCGAAAGCCATGGTCGCGCCGGCCGCAATCACATAGCTCAACGGCTTGCATTCCACTTCGAAATACAGTGCGGGCATGTTCAACGCGGCCGTCAGCAATCCGCCGACGAAACGTCCGAGCGGCAAGCCCAGCACCACGCCCATCATGGTGAGCACCATCATTTCACGGTTCACATAGTGGTGAACCTCTTTGTCGAAGAATCCGAGCACCTTGAGCGTGGCCATCTCGCGTTCACGTTCTGACACGTTGGTGTTGGCGAGCGTGAACAACACCACGAGCGCGAGCCCGCCCGCGAGCGCCACGATCAGCGCGACCACCGCGCCCATCAGGTCGAATTTGAAGCTTTCCGCCATGTGCGCGCAGCTCACGGCTTTCATGACCGCATCGTCGTCTTCCAGCTTTTCCGCATAGGCGGCCTGGGATTCGCCTGAACCTTTGAGCTTCGCATACATGGCGTTCCACACCAATTGTTGGCCGTTTGACGATGCGCCATTCGAGGTACCGGATTCGCCGTTTTGGTTGTCCGATTCTCCAGAATCGGACGCGGAAGATGCGGAAGACGTGCCGGATGCAGCAGTATCGAACAGCTGGCGATAATAGGTTTCGCTCACATACACGTCCGATCCGATCACACTGCGGATCACCGCGCTGACATGCGCTTCGGCCTGCATATCGTCACCGTTGGTCAGCGTTACCATACCGCCCGCTTTGACGCCCATCGCGCTTGCCGCGGACTGCGATACGATCACGCCGTCATCGCCCAGACTTACCGTATCGGCCGCACCATCCACCCAACTGGAGCGCACCGGCTGCAACGTGACCATCTTGCCGAACTCGCTGCGTTCACTGTCGGGCACGGCAACCAGCTGAATGCTTTCGCTCCCCGAATCGCCGGTCAAATCACCCGATTCAACGCGCACGTCCATGCTCGACGTGACGCGACCATCCGAAGCGACTTTCTGCCGCATCGCATCAGCGTCATCATCGTTCGCGACCACCATCAAATCGTACTGATACACGTCCTGATACTGTTTCGCGCCCAATGCGGCAACGGTGTCGTTGATCGCAAGTCCGCACACAATCAGCGCGGTGCAGCCGGCCACGCCGCCGACCGTCATGATCAGACGCGATTTGAAACGGAAAATGTTGCGCGCCGTGACTTTGCCGAGGAAGCTCATGCGATTCCACAACGGCTTGATACGCTCCAGTAGAATGCGCGATCCTGCACGCGGCGCTTTCGGACGCATGAGACTGGCCGGCTTCTGTCGCATTTCCTGCGCGCACGCATACACGGTTGCGGCAAGCACGCCGACCACGAACAGCGCGACTCCGGCCGTTCCGTACAGCCAGTCGTATGCCAAGCGTACGTCCGGCATCACATACAAGCCTCGCAATACGACGAGCAGGAACGCCGGAATGCCAAGGAAGCCTGCGATCAGGCCGAGTCCACCGCCGATCAGGCAGGCAAACAGCGCGAACAACAGGTATCGTGAGGCGACCGCAAGACGCCCGTAGCCGAGCCCTGTGTATGTGCCGATCAGCCCGCGATCCTCTTCGACCATGCGCGCCATGGCGGTCAGACTCATCATCACCGCCACGAGCAAGAACACGATCGGGAATGCGTTGCCCAGCGATTGGATGGATTCCAGATCAGATTTCAGCGAGCTGAATCCGCCGATTTGCGACCGGTCCTGCACATACCAACGCACTTGCGGAATGCTGTCTTCCAGCTCGTTTTGCTTGGATTGCAGTGTCCGTTCGGTGTCTTTTTTCTGCTGGTCCAATTTCGATTGCGCCTGGTCGAGTTGCGCTTTGGCTTCCGCTAATTGCGGGCTTGCGGCAATTACCGTTTCACGTAGTGTTTCACGGGTTGTTTCGTCGAGGGATCCTGCAGCCGCGCCCGCCTGCATATTGACGATTTGGTCGATTTGCTGATTGAGCTGGCTGCGATTGCTGTCGATCTGCTGTTGCGCTGCGGCGAACTGTTTGTCGGTTTGCGCTTTCGCCTCGTCGATTTGTTTGGTTCCAGCGTCGAGTAGTTCCTGATGACGCGCTTTCTGGCGATTGGTTCGCACCGTGCCGTCGATGCGGTCAGCTACTTCGCTGACGGTGTCGTCGTACACGTCACTGAACGAGTCCTTGTCGGCGGCGCCTTTCACGAGAATGGTGACGGCCGTGTACATGCTGCCGGTCACACCGTCGGACGGCGCAAAGAACGTGTAGTCGCTGGTGGCGGAGGAACGGAACGCGTTCGTACCCGAATAGCCGTCTGGATTGGTGAGATCCTGCGGGTCAAGCACCACGCCCACAATAGTCAGTTCGGTGGGGAAGCTCGGTGCCTGATTGTCCGATTCACCAGAATCGGTCACCCGTGCGGCACTTTTGCCATCCTGCGTGTCCGATTCTGCAGAATCGGACATCTGGGACCCGTTTTCGCCCGTTTGGTTGTCCGATTCTGCAGAATCGGACACAGAAGAAGACGCCGAATCCTGCGGCGTCACCGTAATATGGTCGCCCTTTTTGTATCCGGAATCCTTGATGAATTTGCGCGTCACCGCGATCTCACCGGACTTTTCAGGCATACGGCCACTTTGCAAATACGGCTGGTCAATGCCGTTCGTGCCGATCTCCTGCATGGTCACGGTTTTTTTGCCGTTCAAATCGACGGTCACGGTTTGCGAACGTTCGCCCTGCACTTTCGCAACACCGGAAATCTTACGGAGCTCGGCAATATCGTCATCGGTCAATCCGGCCGTCGACAACACCTGAATGTCGTGCAATCCTTGGGTGTCGAAAAAACGATCCGTCGCAAGAAAAGCGTCTCGGCAACCCGCGTAAATGCCCGTAAGCACGGCGACGCCCAGCAACGAGATCAGTGCGATGGAGATGAATCGCTTCCACGCATGCAACCACATACGCACCATGTCTTTGATGAATGCCATGACGACCTCCAGCCCGTAGCGCTCAAGCAGCACCAACCATTGCTCCCAAAACCTTCATTTTATTGAACTATCGAACTATTGAACACTATGAAACCGAATCCACGCGCTACAGCTACAATCGGGGAAGACGCGCCATACCAAAAACCATAGGCGCGTCACCTACCACTACTGCCGAACGCAACATCGCCAAGATCGCAAACTTTTGCCGAATTTGCCGAATATTGCCGAGGCACCCAAGAAGAGGAAGCATTCATGAGCGACGCAACCGTTGCGAAGAAACCGCGCGAAACCGACGATGTGCCGGTTCCGCCGACGCTGCGCAAGTCTTTGAAGAATCGTCATATTCAATTGATCGCATTGGGCGGCGCGATCGGCACCGGCCTGTTCTATGGTTCCAGCGAGTCGATTCAGCTGGCGGGCCCGGCCATTCTGCTCGCCTATCTGATCGGCGGTCTGGCGATTTTCCTGATCGTGCGCGCCCTGTCCGAAATGGCGGTCGAGGATCCGAAGGCGGGCGCGTTCAGCTATTACGCCACGCAGTACTGGTCGAAGCGAGCCGGCTTTATTTCCGGCTGGAATTACTGGTTCAACTACGTGCTCGTGGCCATGGTGGAGTTGGCCGTGGTTGGCTCGTTCGTGAATTACTGGTTCCCGAACATTCCGAAGTGGGTGTCGGCGGCGGTGTTCCTGGTGGCCATCGCGGCGCTGAATCTTATGGGCGTGAACAAGTTCGGCGAATTTGAATTCTGGTTCGCCATCATCAAGATCGTGGCCGTGCTTGCCATGATTTTCGGCGGTTTGTATGTGATCATCGCGAATGTGCCGACCGCTTCGGGCATTCGCGCGTCGTTCGCCAACTGGTTTACCGTTGACGGCGGATTCCTGCCGCATGGCCTGATGTCTCGCAATGCGGACGGCACGTGGACCGGCCTGCTGATGGCGCTGGTCGTGGTGATGTTCAGCTTCGGCGGCACCGAGCTCATCGGCATCACCGCGGGCGAAACCGAAAATCCGCGCACCACCATCCCGAAGGCCACGAACGGCATTATCTGGCGTATTCTCGTGTTCTACATCTGCGCGCTCGGCGTGATTATGGCCGTGGTGCCGTGGAGCACGATCGACGGCAATTCCAGCCCGTTCGTGCAGATTTTCGACTCGGTGGGCGTGCATGCGGCCGCCGGCATTCTGAATTTCGTGTGCTTGACCGCCGTGATGAGCGTGTACAACTCCGGCCTGTACGCGAACTCGCGCATGCTGTATTCGTTGGCGAAGCAGGGCAATGCGCCCGCGTATCTGGGCCGCCTGAACAAGCGCGGCGTTCCGGTCGGGGGTGTGATCACGTCGGCCATCATCATTGCGATCGCCGTGGTGGTGGTGTTCGTGTGGCCTGATTTCGCGTTCAATTATTTGATGTCGATTGCCACGATTGCCGCTGCGATTAATTGGATCATGATTATGCTTACGGAAATTAAGTTCCGTCGCGTTGTCGCCGCCGGCGACGGTCCGAATGATTTGAAGGGATTGAAGGGCCAGGAAGCACTTGACAAACTTGCGTTCAAGCTGCCGTTCGCCAAGGTGACGCCGTATGTGGTGATCGCGTTCATGCTGCTGGTCGTGGTGCTGATGTGCTTCTCCGCAAGCTATCGCATCGCAGTGGTCGCCGGCGTGATTTGGCTGGTCGTGCTGTTCGCCGCCTATCAGATCACACAGAAGCGCGCCTGAAGTCGTAAGGCAACAATGCGCCCATGCCTCAAGCGAGGGGCACGGGCGCTTTTTGATTTCAGATTACGATTTCAGATTTCAGATTTTGATTTCCAATCCGCGATTCCCGGGCTGTTCCGGGGACTCGCGCCGTTCGACCTGTGGTATCTGTCGAAGCAGTCCGGCAACACCGTCGCAATCCTGTATGGCGTAACCCTTGCGGCGATCGCCGCGATCGGCTCGCTGCTCGCTTTCATCCTGCCCTTGTCGGGGCACAGCAAATGCGCAATCGCAATTTTTTAATGCATCATCGCATTAACTCATCATCGCATCTTATTCCGCTGCCGGAGCGGGACCGGTCGAAGCGCGGGCACGCAATTCGTACGGCCCTTCCATCAGATGCCCCACACGCTCGCCGCCGATCAGCTTGAGCAGCAATCCGGCGGCCTGCTTACCGGTATCGACCACGTCACGGCCCATGGCGGTCAGGTTCGGATACGCCGCGGTGCACATGAGGGAATCATCCCACGACATGATGGAGATTTCCTCCGGTACTTTGATGCCTTGCGAAGCTGCCACGCCAAGGCCAGCCAACGCCATCACATCATTGTCGTAGATGATCGCCGTCGGATGCTCAGAGAACGCCAGCAGGCGCTTCGTGGCCTCGCGACCGGTTTCCGGCGTGTAGTCGGTGTGCAGGCAACGATAACGCATGCCCAGCTCGGAAGCGACGTCCGCAAAGGCGGAATCGCGAATATACGAGTGCGCAAGCGATTCGGGACCGCCGACGCGGGCGATCTGACGATGTCCGAGATCATACAGGTATCGCACCGCTCGGCGCACGGCATCGGCGTCGGCGCTTGACAGACTCGGCAGATTGCCGACCACGGAGGCATCGGCAATGGCAAGCACCGGCATCTCCTCATGCTCCTCAAGCAAGGCAACGCAAGGGTCTCCAAGCTCGACATTGACGAGCAGCATGGCGTCGACGTTGCCAGTAGCAATCCAATCATCGATGATCGAAAGCTTCGCGTCCTCACCCACGGCCATGCGTACCAGCAGAGAATAATCGTATTTTTCCAGCTCGGCGCCAAGACCGGAAATAAGTTCCATCATGTAGGATTCGACGGAAAGCAGCTTCGGGTCGTAACCCAGCACTAGACCCACGCGCTGCGTCTTCGCCTTGGCCAGCGCCTGTGCCGCGCCATTCGGCTTCCATCCCAGTTCGTGTGCGACCTTCAACACTTTGTCTCGAGTCACATCGGAAACACCAGACTTGCCGTTGAGCGCATACGAAACGGCGCTACTAGAGACTCCCGAAGCCTTGGCAACGTCAAAAATCGTCACCTTGCTTTTTTGAATAGGCATGTCCGTGTCCTTCTTCTTAACTTAAATCGCAACTTAAACGGTTCATCTACATCGTACAGTAAAAGCGCCGACCAACCTCTTGAAAAGTCAGCGTTCACAACACTTTCGTTTCTTAAGGTTGGCGGCGCTTCAACTTATGTTTTTACTCAACCGAACACGTCAACTGAAATTTCAGTAGTCCTCTATCCACTCTTCTACCGCTTCAGTAGACGGCGTACTCGCGGAAGCTCACCATTCGCGCTTCGGATCGTTGGCGGAACGCGGCACGTTGGCGGCTGCGAACGCACCCGGAGCGGCAAGCGCTGCGGCATCGGCGGTGGCGATATGCAGCACGACGCTTTCGCCCGGAAGCAGCGAGACCATGCCCTCGGCCACCGAAGCCTTCGCGTCGACCTTGTCTGCCATGCAGAACAGGTCGCGCACGTAGCTCTTGGCTGTGACGGTAAGTTCCACGCCATCTTCCACGGCAACGGCCGCGGCACTGAGGGCGAGTTTCACGTAAAACATTTCTTGTATTCACGCAACGGTTGCGGCACGGATGGCCATCCGCGCGTTCCGGAAGACGAACAGATGGCCGCCGAACTGACCGCATACCTGGAATCATTCGGCCCGGACCTCTGGCAATAGCCTATGCGCTCGCAGTGCAGCGCATTTTATTTGATTCGTTTCTGCGATTTTGGTGGCATAAATCGCAGAAACGTTGATTTTTCAACGATTTTTTATTTGACTGGTATTTGATTCGTATTTGACTGACGTGCGATCAGCAGGACTTCAATCGCAATATAAAGCGTGCGATTGCCGCACACTATAAGCACAGCAATCGCACGCTATGCATCGTCAACTATCGACAATCATGTGACGCAGCCGTTCAACGCAACTATCTAACGTGATTATTCAGCGTGATCAGAGTCGGTGTGATCGGTCAGGTCCAGCTTGAATGGGTGAGCAGGCAGATTATTGTCATTAAACAACGGTGCCGGACCCCAGCTACGCCATGCGTAGCGCATCATCACCGGCGCTGGCACTTCCGGCGTGGCCAACGTAATCGTGCCGATACTGCGGCTGTTGATCGGAATACCGAATTCCGTGGCGTTGTAATCGACCACGTTGACCTTTGCGTTGACCAGATCGTCAATATCGCAATCCACGAAAATCGCGGCGTAGGCCGGATGGAACACACCATCGGCACCGGCAAGCTCGAAACCGGAACGTTCCGGCAGACGCACCAGCGAAGGCAGGCTCTTGGCGAACTCGTCACCAAAACTGTCGGGCGTAGTACCGCTGAAATGCAGGCCGTGCGCGTACCGGAAGAACAGGCGTACGCGGCCGCCTTCGTCGCAGCGGAAACCCAGCACAGTCGGCCCATACACCGGAATACGACTCATGCCGTAAATCTGGCGGAGCGCGCATTCGCCGAGACGCTCACCCGGCGTACGCTTATCAACCGGATGAATGTTGTTGTATTCGCCGCAATCCATAGTGCAGATGGCGAACACATTGTCGATGGACTGCGCGGCATCCCACTGAGCCTCGCGCAACACCGGCCACAGCATCGGATCGCCGTCGCCCTCGTCGACCTTCTTGTCAATCCACTGCGGCAATTGCACGATCAAGAACGGCAGGCTTTCGCTCCACAGCGCACGCCATTCACCAATCATCATGCCCAGCAACTCACGGTAGGATCCGCAATATGGCTCGTCTTCCTCGCCCTGATACCACAGGAATCCAGCCAAGGAATAGGGCACAATACGCTCCAGCATGGCATGGAACGGGCCAGCCGGACGCCACTGCGAAGTCGGCGTCATCGGCGGCGGCCACGGGCATTCGCCATACTGTTGGGTCAGCGTATCCCACGTCACATCAGGATCGGCTTCACGAGCTGCAGCAATCGACGCATTCCACGTATCAGAACGCGACTGCCATTCGCTATACTCCAAATCGAACTGTTCCTGCGTTTTACCGGCGACCGCCTGCTCGTAGCGAGCAAGATAATCGCGCCCGGATTCACTGGAATTCAGCGCGTCCTCGCTCATCCAACAGCTAATCGACGTACCCCCGATATAACAGTCGATAATGCCGATTGGAAGGTCGGAATCAAGTTCATCACGCAGTTTTCGCGCGAAATAGTACGCTACGGCACTCATCACGCCACTATTTTCGGGCGATGATTCCTGCCAGCTTGCCGCATGTTCGGCGTTGCGATTGATCACACCGGTTTTCGGCACATTGTAGAAGCGCAGTAACGGATCGGCACAGTTATCGAGGGCTTCCTCGGCGTCCTCACTGTTGCGCAATTCAAGTTCCATATTGCTTTGACCGCCGGCCAGCCATACTTCGCCGATAAGCACGTCATAATATTCGATGAAATCGTTGCCTGCGGTGACGCGCAACGTGTAAGGGCCACCTTCGGGCTGTGCCGGCAGCATGACGCGCCACGGTGAAAAACCGTTCTTGATCTCTTTGGAGGCGTACGCATGCGCCTGCACGATCACGGAACCATCGAAATCGCGGATTTCCGCGGAAACCTCAAGTCCGGCGCAATCGGCATCAAGCGCGCCGAACACGGCGATGGGCTTGTTACGCTGCAACACCATATGCGAGGCGAAAATCGCGGCAACGTGCAGAACTCCTGACGTGCTACGGTCTTCGGTAGGTTCAGCCGACGTTGTCATTTCAGAACCAGGTGCGGGACCAGTCGCAGTGACCATGACATCTCTTCCTATAGAAAAACCGTAAGAAACCGTACATATCTATCCTAGAACAATATGCGACAGAACATACAAAAAAGACCGCCACCCGTAAGGGCAGCGGTCTTGTAAAAGACTCAGCGATTAGCCGAATGAGCCACATCAGCCACGGGCGATCTTGCCGGTGAAGGTGGCCATATCAGCGTCGTCATCCTTGCCGTTGTTCCAGGAGAACATGGCGCGCAGCTTCGGACCGACGGTCTCGATGCGGACGTTGCCATACTCTTCCTGCAGAGCCTTGAACTTCGGAGCGCCAGCATCCTGGTCCTCGATGAACTCCTTGGCGAAGGAGCCGTCCTGGATGCGCTGCAGATGGTACTGCATGCGCTCACGTACGTGCTCGTCGATGCAGGTGTTGGTGTAGTCGCCGTACTGGGCGGTGTCGGAGCAGGACCAGCGAGCCTTGTTCAGACCGCCCTCGTTCATGAGGTCGACGAGCATCTTCAACTCGTGGCAGACCTCGAAGTAGGCGATTTCAGGCTGGTAACCGGCATCGGTGAGGACTTCGAATCCCATTTCAACGAGCTTGTTCACGCCGCCCATGAGCACATTCTGCTCGCCGAACAGATCGGTTTCGGTCTCTTCGGTGAAGGTGGTCTTGATGGCGCCTGCACGCAGAGCGCCCAGAGCCTTGGCGTAAGCCAGGGTGATGTCCCAAGCGTCGCCGCGCGGATCCTGCTCCACGGCCACGACGACCGGAACGCCACGGCCGTTGGCGTACTCACGACGCACGATGTGGCCCGGGCCCTTCGGGGCGACCATGAAGATCGGGTGGTCCTCGGACGGCTTGATGTAGCCGTAGTGGATGTTGAAGCCGTGAGCGAAAGCAACAGCTGCGCCCGGCTTGATGTTCGGCTCGATGTCATTGGCCCAGATGGTGCGCTGGTACTGATCCGGAGCCAGAATCATGATGATATCGGCCTCAGCAGCAGCTTCCGGGACGGACTTGACTTCCAGGCCCTGCTCCTTGGCGTGCTCGACGGACTTGGAGGTCGGACGCAGGCCGACGACGACGTCAACGCCGGAATCGCGCAGGTTCAGCGCGTGGGCGTGACCCTGGGAACCGTAACCGATGATGGCAACCTTCTTACCTTCGAGGACCGAGAGATCGCCGTCGTTCTCGTACCAGATTTGTGCAGCCATTGTACTTGGCACTCCTTTTTATGTAGTGGGGTGAACGCCTCCCGGCGCTCGGGTTTCTACCATTCGCAGATGAATTCGCGTGTTTTTGTGCATGGATTTTGTCCTGCAAACTGGGGTCTATCCTACTCCCGTCCCTTCCTAAATAAGCATTGAGTCCACAAAGTGGGCCAACGCCTAGCCGTGCGGCTCCCCCGACAATCAGTACTGCGATCCCGCATACGAAATATCCCAGTCATAGAATAACACGGCAACAAAAAGAAGCCACCGCGGTGAGACGGTGGCTTCCAACACGTTTCGCGCATATTGCGCTACTACGTTATTCAGCGGCCCTTAACATGCAGCCGCTACAGCGAAATCACTGAACCTGGGTACGAGCGATCTTGCCGTTGAAGGACTCGGCCATATCGGCATCGGCGTCCGTCTGGTTGTTCCAAGAGAACATGGCGCGCAGCTTCGGACCAACGGTCTCCAGGTGCGGGTGGCTGTACTCTTCCTGCAGCTCCTTGAACTTCGGAGCGCCAGCGGCCTGATCATCCATGAACTCCTTGGCGAAGGAGCCGTCCTGAATGCGCTTGAGCTGGTACTGCATGCGCTTCTTGGTCTCTTCAGTGATGACGGTGGAGGTGTAATCGCCGTACTGAGCGGTGTCGGAGCAGCTCCAGCGAGCCTTGTTCAGACCACCCTCGTTGGCCAGATCCACCAGCATCTTCAGCTCGTGGAACACCTCGAAGTAAGCGATCTCCGGCTGGTAGCCAGCCTCGGTCAGCACATCGAAGCCCATATCGCACAGGTGGTTGATGCCACCCATGAGCACGTCCTGCTCACCGAACAGATCGGTTTCGGTCTCCTCGGTGAAGGTGGTCTTGATGGCGCCTGCGCGCAGAGCGCCCAGAGCCTTGGCGTAAGCCAGGCACAGCGGCCAGGTCTTGCCATCCGGATCCTGCTCCACAGCCACGACGACCGGGACACCACGGCCGGCGGCGTACTCACGACGAACGATGTGGCCCGGGCCCTTCGGGGCGACCATGAACACCGGATGATCCTCGGACGGCTTGATGTAGCCGTAGTGGATGTTGAAGCCGTGAGCGAAAGCCAGAGCAGCGCCCGGCTTCAGGTTCGGCTCAACGTCCTTCTTGTACACGGCGGCCTGGTACTGGTCAGGCAGCAGGATCATCACAACGTCGGCTTCGGCAACGGCCTCGGCAACAGGCTTGACCTCGAGGCCCTGCTCCTTGGCGTATTCCACGGACTTAGAGGTAGGACGCAGGCCGACGACGACATCCACACCGGAATCGCGCAGGTTCAGCGCGTGGGCGTGACCCTGGGAACCGTAACCGAGGATGGCCACCTTCTTGCCATCGAACACGGACAGATCGGCGTCCTTCTCGTACCAGATAGTTGCTGCCATAATAGGCGCTCCTTTATTTTTCTTTTTATAGCGATTCGGGACTTGCATTCCCGAACAAACTCGCGATATTTAATTCTTGTTTCGGTTGTTCACAGCGGGCGATGGTTCCTAGGAGATTACTCCCCCGGATTGTGTCCGAGGAACCACCCCGCCTCTCCTGCGGAACTGTTTTAGTCCCGCTTTCTTTATGTTGCTTGCTGACGTTCACATAGTGGTTATATTCGCGTCAAACGTTTTTAGTAAGGCTTCCGTCGATGTCATCTTGACACGTCGCTGAATAGCCGGTCAAACGGCACTTGGCGATTGATCACTTGGTGAAATCAACATCCTTAGTCTCCTTGCAGCTCAGCACCGCAACAAGGCAGCACACGGCCATCACGCCGAGGTACAGACCGACGGAGTGCACACCCCAGTGGTGGGACAGCCAAGTGGCGATGGTCGGCACGAATGCCGCGCCGACGATGGCGGCCAGGTTGTAGCCGATGCCGGAGCCGGAATAACGCACGTTGGCGTCGAACAGCTCCGGCAGGAACGCGCCGATCGGACCGAATGCGGTGCCCATCAACGCGAAGCCGATGCATAGGAACAGCAGGTTGGCGGCGAAGTTACGCTGGCCGACGACCGACGGATCAAGCAGGAACGGGAAGAGCAGCGCGAATGCCACGAGGCAGCAGGACGAGATGACGATCACGCGCTTGCGGCCGAATTTATCGGCGTTCACGCAGGAAATGACGATGAACGCGGCGAACACGCAGATGGCAAGCATCAGCATGAGCAGGTATTCACGATTGGTGAAACCAAGGTCTCCGCCGCCCTGCTCGACGGTTTTGGTGCCCCAAGCGAGGGACCAGGTTGCCAGCGTGTAGAACAGCGTGTAGGTGACGGCCACCAGGAACGTGGCTTGGATGACTTCCTTCCAGCTCTTCTTGAACACTTCGGTCAACGGGGACTTGACGACCTTCTTCTGCTCCTGGGCCATGCGGAAGATCGGAGTCTCCTCCATCTGCACTCGCACCACAAGACCGACGATCACCAGCACTGCGGACAGCAGGAACGGCACACGCCAGCCCCATGCCAGCATCGCATCGTCATCGTTGAACGTTTCCAACAGGAAGTAGGTACCGTTCGACAGGAAGAAACCGATCGGAGCGCCCAATTCCGGGAAGGAGCCATACAGCGCGCGCTTGTCTTCCGGAGCGTTCTCGGTGGCCACCAAAGCGGCACCCGACCATTCGCCGCCCAGACCGATGCCCTGCACGAAACGGCACAGGCACAGCGCGGCGACAGCCACAATGCCCCACTGGCTGTAAGTCGGCAGGCAGCCGATCAGGAACGTGGCGATGCCCATGGTCAACAGCGAAACCACCAGCGTGGTCTTGCGGCCCATGCGGTCGCCGAAATGGCCGAACACCAAGGATCCGAGCGGACGTGCGATGAACGCGATGGCGAAGGTCAGCAGGCTGGCCAGCAGCGCGACGGTCGGATTGGTGGTGTCTCCGAAGAACACCTTCGGGAAATAGTTCGCAGCGGCGGTGCCGTATGCGTAGAAGTCGTAGAACTCGATGGCGGTGCCGACCATGGAAGCGGCGATCACGGTTTTCACCGAATCGCGCACCATTGCCTGCGCTTTGCCAGCGGCTGCTTCGACTGCACTCATTGGATTACTCCTGTTACGTCTGTCATGCGTTGCCGGCTCCCAACATGCGCCGATAACGTCTTTCTTCTATTCTCTTGTGTGCAGTCTTCATTTCGTTGCCTTACGCCTTGTGGGCGGCAACAAAAAGACCCCGCAGCATGCAGGGCCATCAACGTGTGTGTTTTGCGCGCCTCAAACCCTGCCTCCGTTGGCGAGGGATTGAAGCTGCATTGCTCGAATCAGTCCGCCAACGAAAGCGGAATAATAATTCGTGCGGACAGCAGTACGCGTGCAACCATTCCGTTCATCGTGGCGAACCTCCTTTCGCAAAGTCTTGTATTCGGCGGATTATCCGCTCGAACTAAGCCGTAAAGATAAGCGCGTCCACAGACCCTTTCTACTAAAGGTTCACTATGTGGACGCGCAATTTTGAATTTGATATTCGTTTTTCGGATTATCTCAGGTCATCCAAATCATTTCAGCAGCAACGTCAGCACGCCCGCAACAGCCATGCAACCGGCGGCAACAGCGAAAATCAGCAGATACTCGCCAGTCGCCGCAATCGCAATCGCGCAAACGACAGCGCCAATCAACGAACCGAACGTATTCGCCAAACTGAACGCAGCCAACGAACGACCAACGGAACGCACATCCGGCAACGTCGCAAGATTCAACCCTTGGCTCACGCCGTCATACACCACATACGCGAAACCTGCAAACAGCGCATACAGCGCGACCGCCATAGCACTATCGATCGGCGTCAACGGAAGCACCACAGCAACCACAAACAACAAGCAGGCGGCAATCGCGGGAATACGGGAATCTTTGAAAGCGCGGGCGATGCGGCCAAGCAGCAGCGCAGCCAACAGCGAGCCGACGAACGCGGCAACGGCCATCATCGACATAACCGCAGCCGCTCCGGACAAACCAAACATGGTGACCTGCGAAACATCGCCCAAACCATCCTGCGCAAGATACCACTGGTAAATCGCAATGCCGGAAGTGGCTGCGATGGCAAACATGCGCGCGGCAAACGCAATGAAGAACTTCGGAGCGCCCTTCGGCGGACGATACTGCGAAAAATAATCGCCCTTCTTCACACCCTCACGAGGCAAATAGCTGCTGGAACCCTCAAACGGCAACACCAGCAACGTAGCCACACCAGCCATCACCAGGCACAACGCAAACACCATCATGGCGAAACGCGTGGTGCCATCCCAACCGGAATCGTCGGCAGCCCACGTAATCGAAACGGCCGCGATAATGCCCAACACCTGGCCGAACGCTTGGCCAACGCCACGCCACGCGTCCGCACGATCACGGAACTTGTCAGGCACGCGCTCACCGAAAGCGGCCGCCAGCGGCATCGATACCATCGCATGTCCGATCAGCGTAAACAGCCAGAACACGATGACCAACGGCATGAAATCGCAGGCGGAAAGAATCGCCACCGACGTGGCGGTCAGCACCGTGCCGGCGATGATCCACGGGGTGCGGCGGCCCAGCGGGCAGTACGAATGGTCGGATCCGACGGAAATCCACGCGTTCATCAGGAACGTCAACAGCGTGCCGACGACGCTGAGCAGCGCCAGATCGGTGACGCGGTCGGTGCCGGAAAGACGGCTGATGGTCTGCGGAATGAGCACGGAGTTGAGCGCGGCCATCGGCGCGGTGAACAGCAGCGCACCAAGCGCGAAGCCGGCGGTGAGGCGATGCACCTGCGGTTTGGTGGGCGTGGTGCCGTCGGGCGCGGTCATCGGATCGCGCAGGTCAAGGAACGACGATTCGAGGTTCGGCACGGCGGCGTCGAGATGGGCGAACGCGGTCAGCGGGGAGCCGCCTTCCGTGTTGATGAGGGTCTGCTGCACTTCCGGACGCTCGTTGGAAGCCTCGGGCACGCGCGGATTCTGCTGTACGGCCAAGCGCTTCAGGGCCGCTTTGGTCTCTTCGGTCAGCGTTTTTTCGTAATCGGGACGGTCATCGATGCCGGGGCGTACGAACACCTGGCCCGGCAGCGGCTGCGGCTGCATTGGAGTCTGCTGCTCACCTGCATTATGTTGATTGTCTTCAGTCATCTCTTGTTTCTATTCCTGTTTTTCCTGTTTTGTATTGTCGCTTGTCGTTCTTGCTTCTATTTCGTTGCTCGTTTCGAAATGTCACACGATATTCAGCACATATGAAAATCGCCCGGACACACTGCACCAGTGCATTCGAGCGATTCTTTCGGCGAAATCAACCATATCAATACGTCCTGTCAGACAGCAGAAACATGCGAGGCAATCTCAATATCGATATCGCATAAGAATCGATATCGCATAAGAAAAGCCCGGATGCGATTATCGCTTCGCATCCGGACCGGTTGTGTGAGTCTGTTCAGTTATGATTGCGGATTCCGTACCGTTCGATCAGCCCTTGACTGCGCCGGAGGTCACGCCTTCGACGATGTAGCGCTGCAGGAACAGGTACAGGATGAGGATCGGCAGCATGGCCAGCAGCAGGGCCACCATGATCAGGCCGATATCGTTGGAGTAGGTGCCGTAGAAGATCTGGGTTGCGATCGGGATGGTGTACAGCTCGCGGCGACCCAAGACCAGGGACGGCAGCAGGTAGTCGTTCCAGAACGCCATGGCGTCGATGATGGCCACGGTGGCCACGGTCGGCTTGAGCAGCGGGAACACGATCGTCCAGAAGGTGCGCCACTTGGAACAGCCGTCGATGCTGGCGGCTTCCTCAAGTTCGTTCGGAATGTTCGTCTTGATCGCGCCGTGGAACATGAACACCGCCAGGGAGACCGAGAAGCCGGTGTGCATGAGGATCAGCGTGATACGGCTGTTCAACACGTCAAGCAGGCCGCCGTAGACGGACACGAGCGGGACCATGAGCACCTGGAACGGAATGACCATGGAGGCCACCATAAGTGCGAACACCATGCCGCCGAACTTCCACGAGGGGTTGCGCACGATCACGTATGCGCACATCGCGGAGAACAGGATGGTCAGTATGGTTGCGCTGATGGTGATGACCGCGGAGTTGCCGAACACGGTGACGAAGTTCATCTTGTCCATTGCCCTGGGGAAGTTCTCCAGGGTGAACCCGTGCTTGCCGATCAGTGCCAGCGGAGCGGTGTTGATGTCCGCCTTGGTCTTGAAGACGTTGATCACGACCAGAATGAACGGTGCGATGAACAGCAGCAGCAGAATCGTCAGAACGACGATCATCAGTGCATGCAGAACCTTGGTGCGAGTGCTGGTTTGACCCTTCATTATGCTGCCACCTCACCCTTCTTGCCGAAGTACACCTGCAGCATGCCGATCACTGCGCAGACGATGAAGAGGACCAACGCCTCCGCCTGACCGGTGCCATAGTTCTTGTAAACGAATGCCTGGTTGTAGACGTGCATTGCTGCGAGCACCGACTGGTTGAACGGTTCGCCCTTGGTAAGCGAAAGGTTCAGGTCGTACACCATGAAGCAACGGGTGGTGCTCAGGAAGATGCACTGAACGAAGGAGGAGCGCATCAGCGGGATGACCACGTGCCACATGGCCTTGCCCTTGTTGCAGCCATCGATCATGGCCGCTTCCTTCAGGCTCTGGTCAACGCTCATGAAGCCTGCCACGTAAATCAGCATCATGTAGCCTGCGTACTGCCAGACCGAAACGAGGATCAAGCAGAACATTGCGCCGTTTGGCGTGGAGAGCAGCGATGCGTGGTCTGTTTGCGTCGCTGCTTCGGCGATAGCCACGAAGGCGCGGTTGAAGACGAACTTCCACACGTAGCCCAGAACGATGCCGCCGATGAGGTTCGGAATGAAGAAGCCCGCACGGAAGAAGTTCTGCCCCTTGATGCCGCTGGTCACGAGGTAGGCCAGCAGAAAGGCGACGATGTTGGTGAGGATGACGGCGATGACGGAGTAGATGAAGGTGCGTCCAAGCGACTGCCAATATGCGGTGTCGGCAAGAGCCGCCTTGTAGTTTTCGAGACCGACGAACGGCTTCGTTGTCGAAACGCCGTCCCAGCTGGTGAATGTCAGATAGAGGCCATAGAAGAACGGCAGGATCACCACGGCGAAGAAAAGAATCGTCGCCGGGCCACCGAACATCAGAAACTGGCCGATTTTATAGGAAAGCTTATTCTGTTTCATGATGGATCCCATACGTGCCGGGGATGTAAGGTCCGCCGCAGGAAGGAAGCGGCGGACCCTGCATCATGGTGCATTATTTGGAAATTCAGGCGGTTGCGCCGGTGAACTTAGCGGTCTTCCAGTAGTCCTGGATGTCCTGGGCGAGGCCTGCACGGTCCTCTTCACCTGCGAGCCACTTCTGGAAGGCGGCGCCGAGCACAGAGAAGTGGTCGTCAGGCAGGTAGTTGTAGTTGTCGATCAGCTTGCCGGCGTCGGCATAGGACTTCACGGACTTACCCAGCGGATCGGCCGCTTCGATACTGTTGTTCTTGAACGGGGAGATCAGAGCGGCATCCTTGGAGATGAACTCCTGACCTTCCTTGTCTTCGGCAAGCCAGTTCAGGAAGTCCTTGGCGGCCTTACGCTGCTCGTCGGAGGTGTTGTCGGAGGAGTCGATGAAGAAGTACTTGGAGCCGCCGCCGACGAGCTTCTCATTGGAGCCGTCATCGGTGTTCTGCGGAACCGGCATGAGACCCATGTTCTCGGTGTAATCGTACTGGTTCAGCACGGACCAATCCCAGTTGCCGCCGAACATGAAAGCAATCTCACCCTCGGCCAGCTTCTGCTCAGTCACCTCACGCTCGGCGGAGATGGCGGAGGACTTGGCGTAGTTGTTGTCTTTCATCACGTCGAAGAAGTCCATCAGGGAGTTCCACTTGGCGTTGGAGCTGAGGTCAACCTTGCCGTCCTTGAGCTCATGGCAGAAGGCGTCCGGATCTTCCTGCTCCTCGTAGACTTCTGGCAGGAAGTGCGCGGCGAGGGACCAGTCTTCCTTCATGACACCGGTCGGGGATTCCATGCCGCCGGCCTTGAGCTCGTCGATGAGATCCTTGAACTCGTCAAGGGTCTTGTAGTTCTCAGGCTTGAATTCCTTACCGGTAACCTTCTTGATGGCGTCAGCATTGTAAATCAGGCCACGGGCTTCGACGGAAACCGGGAAGCCGTAGGTCTTGCCGTCAATGCTGATGGCGTAGTCGGTGTCTTTGACCCAATCCTGGTCGGACAGATCGACGGCGTGCTCTTCAGCCAAGGAGTAGATGTCCTTGGCGTCGACCATGGAGATGGTGTACGGATCCTTGGATGCGTACTTGGTGGCGAGATGCGCTGCGACGGTGTCGTTGGAGTAGTAGACCTCAACGTCTACGCCCTTTTCCTTGGAGTACTTCGCAGCCATGTCTTCCATTTGGCTTTCGATTTCAACCTTGGAGTTGAAGATGGTGATCTTGGTGCCGCTGGAGCTGGATGACGATCCGCATGCTCCCAGCATACCAACGGTCATCAGCGTTGCAACAATAGCGGTGCCAGCCTTCTTCCAAGAAGAGAACTTGCTCATTTTCCAATCCCTTTCTATCCACTATTCACCGAGCAGCCCTGCCCAATGAGGTGATAAAGGAAGGTGAATCCCCGACTCGCGTTGTCGGAATCTCTCCGTCCTTGGTATACAGGATATCAAACCGGTTCGAGAGTTGTCAAACCGGTTCGAGAAACCTTGTGTACAATGCCATCCGTCGGCGTGTCGCGTCAATCGATTGACGTATTGCAAACATTGGCATTCCATACACCCCTAAAAAGTGTCTTCACGGGCTATAATGACGGAAAAGCAGTGACCGACGTTTCCAACGTTGCGATACATCGGTAGACCAACAGCAAAGACGCGAAAACAGGAGGATTTATGGCAAGCTGGCTCAACAACGCAATCTTTTATGAAATCTATCCGCAATCATTCAACGACTCGAACGGCGACGGTATCGGTGACTTCCAAGGCATCATCGACAAACTGCAATACGTGCGCGATCTGGGGTGCAATGCGATCTGGATCAACCCATGCTTCGACTCGTCGTTCTACGATGCCGGCTACGACGTGCGCGACTACTACACAGCCGCGGAACGCTACGGCAGCAACGCGGACCTGCAGCGGCTCTTCGAGCGCGCGCACGAACTAGGCATGCACGTACTGCTCGACCTCGTACCCGGGCATTCCGCGGTCGACAATCCATGGTTTCTTGAATCCGGCAAGGACGAACGCAACGCATGGACCGACCGCTACATCTGGCGACCGATGACGCAATCGCCGAATCTGAACTCGCCATACGAATCAATCCGCGGATTCCTCGGAGGCATTGCGGAACGTCCCGACGCGGCGGCCGTGAACTGCTTCTCCACGCAGGCATGCCTCAACTACGGATTCGGCACCGTCACCGAAGACTGGCAGTTCGCCGCCGACTCCCCCGAAGCGGTGCAGGGCCGGCTGCTCATCCAAGACATCATGGACTTCTGGCTCGGGCTGGGGGCGGACGGCTTCCGCGTGGACATGGCAGGCAGCCTCGTCAAGGAAGACCCCGACCACTATTGGACGAAACTCTTGTGGCAGCAAGTGCGAGCGCATCTGGACGAAACCTACCCGGAAGCGGTGCTCGTATCGGAATGGGGTGACCCCGAAGAGGCGCTGCACGCCGGATTCGACATGGACTTCCTGCTGCATTTCGGGCCGTCGCATTATCTTGACCTGTTCCGCGAGAATCCGTATTTTTCGGCCGGATCTTCCGAAGCTACGGGCAGCGCCGAAACTGCCGAAACGGAACACGACGGCGAACGCAGCGAATGCGACGGCGCGGGCAGCAGCGGGTGCGACAGCAACGGCAATTCAGTCGTCGACGGAGACAATCCAAATTGCAATAACGACAATGTCGGCAATGCGAGCGGCGACATCAAGGCGTTTGCGGACACATATACGGCCATGCTTGCCAGCACCGCAGGAACGCCTGGATACATCTGCATTCCGTCGGGCAATCACGACATGATCCGCATGCGCGACACCTTGACCACCGATGAAATGAAGCTCGCGTTCGCATTCCTGCTGACCATGCCCGGCTGCCCGTTCATCTACTACGGCGACGAAATCGGCATGCGCTACATGCACGGGCTCAAATCCAAGGAAGGCGGATACGAGCGCACCGGATCGCGCACACCAATGCAATGGAGCTGCGCAACCAACGCAGGATTCTCCGCAGCCCGGCCCGATGATCTGTATCTGCCGATCGATGCCGACAGCGAGCGCCCGAACGTGGCTTCGCAGACCGGACGCAGCGACTCGCTGCTGGAAACCGTACGCGCACTGAACACGCTACGCCTGGCACATCCCGCACTGCAGGCCGACGGAGGCATCGAGTTCCTCTACGCGGAAGATCACGCGTATCCGCTGGTGTATGCGAGAAGCTCCGAGGCCGGCGAAGCCGAACGCGACGCAACTGACGGCGAACGCAGCGAAACAGCACACGAAACCAGCTGTGAAACACCTTGTGAAACATGCAGCAAGATTAATCGCGAAGCAGGTGGCGAGCGCATCGTCGTCGCCATCAATCCGTCAAACACCGACGCAAGCTGCACACTGCCGAGCGACTATGTGAAACTGCTGTCTGGCGGCTTAGCGCAGGAAATATCGCAAGAACCAGCGGAGAAAACAGTACTGCTGAGCATCGGCAACCCCGCACGCTTCGACGGCACCCAACTGCACGTCCCAGCCCGCAGCGCCACCATCCTCCCCTGCTAATCCTGCCCCCAGCGTGTCCGATTCTCCAGAATCGGACACTCAAGGCGACGAAAACGCGTAAAGGCCGTTCCGCGGAACTTGCAATCTGCGGAACGGCCTTTACGAGCAAACAATTTCAGGACTGCGCTACCTTGCGCCCCTTGGCGTCGATCTCACCGTCGATACGGCGGAAAATCCAGTTGTAGATCCACGCGCAACAGTATTGCGGCAACGTGACGCCCATCAAAATCAGCAGCGGAATCATATATATGAAAAACTGCGCATACAGCACGGCGAACGCGGCCAAAATCACCAGCATGCACAAGGTGCGCGGGAAAAAGCCGAGCGCAAGTTTCGTCGCATTCTTCAACGTTTCGGAAGTCGGATTCTCATAGCGAGAAAGCAGCGGGAAGAAGTACTGCGCAATTGCAATAATCACCAATCCCATGAACGCGACGCACGCCATCAGCGGCCCGCGCATCGACCCCATGGAACGGGCGAGCATGCCGTCGACCACCAGCACAATCGCCGCCAGCAGGAACGCAAGCCACGGCAGCAGCGACTGCTTGAGATTGCGCTTGAACGAGTCGAAAAACTGGCGCGCCACATACGTTTCCTCATGGCGGACCATGCGCCAGAGCACACTGTGCATCGCAGTGAACGATGCGCCGGCCGTGACGACCGGCAGGCAGCACAACAGCGTGAGCACGTTGAGAATAATCAGATCGAACAGCACGCCCATAATGGCGAAAAACATGTTGTCTTGATCGAAAAGCTTTGACATCTTTGACATAAGCTCACCTTACCCGTTTTTGCTGGGATTTCAGCTGATTCCCGGGAAAATTGTTTTCCCGATAAGACGATTTCTCGAAAAAACGAAAATGCGAATCGTCCTTCCTGAAGGAGAGGTGACAGGAAGGACGATTACAGATTTATGGATTTATGCGCGGTCAGGCAGCGACCGGATCAGGCGAGGCTGAATCAGGCCGCGACCGGCGGATTGGCGATCAGATCGTCCGTGCGGTGCTCACCGGCGGCATCACGCCATTCGAGCGTGGCGACGGACGCGGTGTTCTCCACACCAAGACCACGGCCCGGCTCAAACGTGAGCGTGGCCTGAGTGGTCGTGCCCTCCCACGTGAAGCTGATGGACGTATCGCCGTCGGCGCTGTACGAGAAGGTGCCATCGAACGCATCAAGCTCGTTGCGGAACTTGGCAAGCGCGTTCAGTGCCTTCACCACCGGACGCTGCAGATTCTCGTCGATCTCAGCCGTGGAATAGTAATGGCGATTGATATCGCGGCCATTGTTGGTCTTGCGCAGCAGCTCCATGTCGTTCTTGCCGGCAAGCGCGCCGACATAGTAGACCTGCGGAACGCCCGGCAGGAAGAACTGCACCGCGCGAGCCGCAATATAGTGCTGATCGTTGCATCCCAGCGCCGAATAGTAGGTGCTGTTGACCTGATACAGGTCAAGATTGGATGCGGCGGCACCGGTAGCGGCCTGCGATTCGCCGTGAGTGTTCGCATGAATGGCGTTGACGAGATTGTCGACATCCTCATCCGGCACGAGCCCCTTGAGCGAACGGTCCAGCTGATCGGAACCGATGTCGATCACGCCGATGCCATCATGCGTGTCAAGTACGGTGACGGCATTGTTCGGACGGATGTCGGTCCAATGCGCGACCGGCTCGACATGACCGGTATTCAGCGAATGCAGCAGCAGCGGCGGAAGGGCGAAATCGTAGACGCGATCGACCTTCGACGCGATCTCGACCTGCTTCTTGTAGTAGGAATGCACTTCGATGAGGATTTCCAAGCCGCGCTTGACGCCCTCCTCGCGCAGGCGGGAGATGAGCTTGAACGTTTTCGGCGTCATGAAGCAGCTGGTACCGGCTTCCTTGGCACCGTAGCCGACGGCGTCAAGACGAATGTAGCTGACGTGGGATGCGGCCATCTGGTCGAAAATCGACATCAGGTATTCCCAGCCTTTGTCGGAATCCGTGTCGATATCGACCTGCTGCGGGGTGAAGCTGACCCAGACCAGGCGAGTCTTGCCCGCGAACTTGTAGTGGGTGAACGGCAGACCCGGGCGCGGACGGTAGATGCCGGCCAGATCCTCTTCGGTCGCGCCGTTCGGAAAGACGGAACTCATGGTCAGGAACATCGGGTAATACTCGGATTCCTCGCCCTTTTCAAGCACGTCTTGGAACTGCTTGGATTCCCAGCTCATGTGGTTGACGATGGCGTCGACCATGATGCCGTGGGTCTTGGAAAGTTCGGCGACATCGTCCCAGCCGCCGAGGCGCGGGTCGACCTTGGTGTGGTCGATGGGGTCGAAGCCTGCATCCGCGCCGTCGAATGGAGTGAAGAACGGCAGGATATGCACGCCGTCATACACGCCGTCGAAACGGGTGCGCAGGATGTCGGTCATCGAGCTGAGGGTGCCGTCGCCGAGGCGATCGGCGTAGGTGATGAGCTGCACTTTGTTTTTCATGGGACCTCCCTTGGTTCATGGGTGCGGGTGCAATGTGTGCGCGTCTGCCTGTTTGTTGTTTACGTATTTGCATACTCACGTATGTATCGAACCGGTTCGATATTACCTCGAGAGGGGCGTCAATGTCCAGTCACACAGCGGAATGCGCGTGTCGAACCGGTTTGATGCGGTGTTCTATGCAGCCCAGACTGTCCGACCCCAACCCAGCGTTCCAACGCGCAGCATCAACGCGTGGTATCGCCTGGCACCAGCGTCATGGGAATAAGCACGTTCGGCTCGAACGGCTTGGGGATGTTCTTGCGCGAGGCGTTGGCCGCAGCCGCCTCTTCATTGGCGATCGCCTGCACCATATGGTCGGCCGCCGACTGCGCGATCGCCGAGAAATCCTGTGCGACCGCGGTCAGCTTCATACCGGCCAAATCGGTCAAATACGTACCATCATAGGCGACGACCTGCAGCTCGTCGGGAATGGAAATTCCGCGGCTCAACGCCTCACGCACGCAGAACGCCGCGCCAATATCGGAGCTGACCACGGCATCGACGCCGTCGGTCGCCACCCCATCAAGCGCACGGCTGACCGCACGATGATAGCCGGCGAAATCCATCACCTCACCGGCCTCGATATACTCATACTTCACGCCCGCGGAGGTCAATTCCTGTTCCAACGTGAGGTAGTAGCGCACCGTCGGGAACGTGGTCTTTCCCAAATCGAACGACCCCTCCTCGACTTCGCCGCGGACCGCCAGATCGAAGAACTGATCGCGCGGACCGCCAATCATCACCACATGGCGCGCGCCATTGCGAATCAGCATCTGCGCAATCAGTCGCCCACCCTGCTCGTGGTCAGATCCGATCGACGAAATACCATTTCCAAGCACACGGTCGAATGCGACGATCGGGCGGTGGATGGACGTCCAATAATCGCCGGGATGCGAGGTGTGAGCGCACATGACGATGCCGTCCATCATGTGCCTGCGCAGCATATCGACGTATTGGATTTCGCCGTCCGTCTCGTCGGTGGTGGAGCACAGCATGGTGCGCAGCCCCTGCGCGGCGAGCGCATGCTGCAGATGCGCGGTAAACGTTGCAAAGAACGGGTGACGAATGGTGGGCACGATGACGCCGACCAGATTCGTGCGATCGTGGTACAGGTTGCGGGCAAGCTCGTTTGGCACGTAATTGAGGGCCTGCATGGCCTTACGCACGCGGTCGCGCATGTCGTTGGATACATACCCGTTGCCGTTCACCACCAGTGAGACGGTGCTCAGAGACACCCCGGCCTTCTTCGCCACATCGCGCATGCCGACCATGATCGCACCTTCCCCGTTATCACTGTTCCATCGTTGTATTCTCACGTGCTTGCCGCGCGCTTTCCGTGCGCTTCTCGCGAGATATTACATTCATTTACATTCTCTCGAACCTGTTCGACAGTCCGGCGTGTATATCGCTTAACGGGGTTACCCCTTTACTTGATTTTCAATATTGATTTTCGTATGCTGCCCACGACACGGAAAACGGCAGCACAGCACAACAAAAGAAACGGCGCAAAGCTTGCGATATCCACACTCACTTTGCGCCGTCTTCTTGTATTGATGATGACCTACATTGCGATCAGTCGGTCGGCACGTCGCCGGACTGGGTGTGGTCGAAGACCGGCTTGTTGTCTTTGTCGAAGGTGTAGACGCCGATGTTCGCGGAGCTCGGATCATTGTTCTTATTGAACGGTCCGATACCGGTCTGGCCCTGGTACTGGATATCCTTGCCATCCTTCAGCAGCGGCTTGGTCTGGTCGAATGCAATCACCAGCGTCGCATCCGGGCTGGCGGCCTTGATGGCGGTTGCGCTCAGATTTCTTTCATGTTACTCAGCGACCGTCCGCGTAACGTGAAAATTACGCCGGATTGGCGAGCAGCGCAATGCCGAAACCGGTGGCCACGCAAATGAGAGGCACCGCGACGGTTGCTATTCCATAGCCCAGAGCCAGCGTAAAACGACGCTGGCGAATCAATGAAACCACTTCGTTGAGCGCCGTGGAGAATGTTGAGAAACCACCGAGAAATCCGACAACGAACATCATGACCGTGTCCATATCCACCGATTGCGAATAGTAGGACATCATGGCGATGCCCGCGCATAGCGAGGCGACGCCGTTGATGACGAGCGTGGATAGCGGGAAGTTGCGGTTCGTTCTCCGATTCTCGCGATTCCAGCCTCGTTGAATTGACACGTCGAGCACGTAACGGGCCATGGCGCCAAGACCGCCGAACAGACAGATCATCCACATCATCAGCGCACCTCCCCGGTAGCCGGGTCGGCGATAAGCGAAATCTCCGCAGTGATCGGTTTGGGCTCGAAGCTGGGCGGAAGCGGGTTAGCCGGCTGCTGGATCGGCTGCGACTGCTGCTGGGGCTGCTGGATTGGTTGCGACTGCTGAATCGGCTCGGGCAGCTGCCCCAAGTCTGAAGTATCCTGCTCGCGCAGCAACGGCTGCGATGGCTGTGCCAGCTGAGGAACGGCCAGCGGAGGAATCTGCGGAACGCGGCCCGTCTGCATAGTCTGGCTGGCGGTCGGCGGCACGGTTGGTGTTTCGACTCGCGGAACCTGTCCCGTCTGTGCAATCTGCTGGGCCGCCTGCGCGGCCTGCTGCGCCGCCTGCGCGGCTTCCGCTGCCCCCTGCTACGATGATGACTCCCGTGCGTTCCATAGGCCTGTCGTTTTATTGTTTGTCGGGTGCTTGTACGGTTGCGGGCAGGACGAGCGAATCGAGCTGCGTGATCTGCTCCTCGGGGCTGACTTCGCCGTTGAGTTCAGCCGTGATGCGGTCGCGGACGAATTCGAACAGCGCGCGGTTCTCCCTGGCGATCGGCTCGGCGGGTTCCGACGGAATCTTCAGCGGGTCGATCGGCGTGCCGTTCTTCCAGACGCGGTAATCGAGGTGCGGGCCGGTCGATGCGCCCGTTGAACCGACGTAGCCGATCAGCTGACCCTGCGACACGCGCGAACCTTTGACGATGCCCTTGGCATAGCCGCTCAAGTGGAGATAGCCCGTCATCAGGTTGCCGGCGTGCTTGATCTTGAGCGTGTTGCCGCCTCCGCCGCCCCAGCCTTTGAAGGTCACCGTGCCGTCGGCCACGGCGTGTACGGGCGTACCTTTCGGCGCGGCGTAGTCGACGCCCGTGTGCGGGCGGTAGACCTTGTAGATCGGGTGTTTGCGGGCGTAGGAGAATTTCGAACTGATGCGCGAGTATTTCAGCGGGGCCTTGAGCATCTGCTTGCGCAGGCTCGCGCCGTCCGCCTCCCAGTACTGGATTTTGCCGCCCTGACGGAACGGGATGGCGTAATACTCCTTGCCGCCCTGCGAGAACTTCGCGCCCCAGATGCGCCCGATGCCCACCGACACCGTGTCGTCGATGAACCGCTCGTCGTAGATCACCGTGAAGTCGTCGCCCTTCTGGATGCCGAAGAAATCCACCGTCCACTGGTAGATGTCCTCCAGTTCGGCGGCCAGAGCGTAGGGCAGCTGCTGCTCCATGATCGCGCCCCAGAGCGAGGAGTTGATCACGGCGCTTTTCTTCGTGCGGCGCAGCGTGTAGGCCTTGGCGTCCTTGCGCACGGAGACCGAGTCGTCGTGGAATCCGAAGACCACGTAGTCGGTGACCGATATTTCATAGGCGAGGTAGTCGAGATGGGGTGCGTAGAGCGAATCCTCGTGGATAAAGGCCGTGTACTTGTGCCCGGCGCGGATGTTGCGCAGCGGGAACACCTCCTTCGAGGCTTTGTCCAGCCGGTCGACCGCGAGGGCCGACACGCCGAATCCGTTGAGTATTTTCCCCAGCGTTTCGCCGCTTCCGACCTCCCCGGTCTCGGTGCGGTAATCGTCGGCATTGATGCCGTAGAGCATGTTGTGAGGCTCCTCTGCGTCCTCCACTTCCACCGCCGGACCCTGGGTCCGGTTGCAGGCGCCTGCCGCTGCGAGCAGCAGGGCGCATATCGTTATTTTCAGACCGTTCATAAGATGAAGACAAAGATAGTGCAAGACGGGCGCAAATGCAAACTTGTTTGCAATTTGCCGAGCCGCCGCCTGTATAAGGCGCTGCCAAAGATAGTGCAAGACGGGCTCAATGCCAAATTTTTTTTGCGGATCGCTTGTCGTCGTGCGGTGCGGGCACGCGGGCTGTCGGTTGTTCTTTTTCCGCTGCAAGCGAGAATGCAGCGGTTTGAAAACCGCTTCCAGGGGCGATCGCAGGCTTCTGTGCTTCCTGCTTGTCCCGGGCGCATCCCTCCCGCCGCGTTCCGCGGCGAACGACTCCCGCTTGGCAAAAAAGGCGTTCAAAAAGATGCGGACTAAAAGCGCGAGCGGAGGGGACGGTTTGTTTACAAACCCGCGAATAGTC
>ERZ772818.506-NODE-506-length-40448-cov-6.232590_pt1 | contig 40448 bp, 40 predicted proteins | sample MGYA00580837_ERZ772818 | MGnify/ENA primary metagenome ERZ772818 (study PRJEB29015, sample SAMEA2737671) | human gut metagenome | biome: human gut; feature: human-associated habitat; material: faeces | place: China | collected 2012 ...
AATCCTCACGCAAGCAAGCTTGCATCGGACTTCTGACCTTTTGACCCTGATATCAATTTATCAAATTATAATAAAAAATAAAAGTTTCACGTGAAACATATAGCAATTACAAAACAAAGCTGTTATAATGAACATTGCATGAATAAACTATCCAAATATAAAACAGAAACATTCATGTGAATTTATACAATATACAGTTGGGGAAATATATATATTACAAGCTTCGTGCTTTACATCCGTCGGTGCTTAGCTGATGTATTTTATCAGTTTATGCACCGCTACGTGATGTAATGCAGCGAGAGCGTGCGAAGCGGTAATTATATATTTTCCCAACGTCCGGTATATAATTTATATTATAGGAGGCCCTCATGGGAAGAATAATCGCAATCGCTAATCAAAAGGGTGGCGTTGGAAAGACAACCACCACTATCAACTTGTCTTCCTGTCTGGCAGAGCTGGGACAAAAGGTGCTTGTTGTAGATACCGATCCTCAGGGAAATACAACGAGCGGACTTGGAATTGATAAGGAGGCTGCCGAACTTACTGTCTACCAGTTGATGATAGGTGAATGTCAGGTAAGAGATTGCCTCGTTCATACTGATTTTGAGAGACTGGATGTGATTCCGTCAAATGTTAACCTTGCGGGAGCGGAGATTGATTTGATTGGAATAGAGGATAGAGAATTTATTTTAAAAAAAGCTTTGGCGGAGATTAAGGAAGAATACGATTTTGTTATTCTCGATTGTCCGCCGTCGCTCAACATGCTGACGGTCAATGCCATGACAGCGGCAGATACGGTGCTGGTTCCTATACAGTGCGAGTACTATGCGCTGGAAGGATTGTCACAGTTGATGCACACTATCAGTCTTGTTCAGAAAAGACTTAACCCTGAACTTGAGATGGAAGGTGTCGTATTTACAATGTATGATGCGCGAACCAATTTGTCACTTCAGGTTGTTGAAAATGTAAAGGAAAACCTGAAGCATACAGTATATAAGACAATCATTCCACGAAATGTACGACTTGCTGAAGCACCAAGCCACGGACTTCCGATTAATTACTACGATTCAAAATCAGCGGGTGCAGAAAGCTACAGACTTTTGGCGGAGGAAGTCATTCATCGGGGGGATGAAGATTGGGAAGGTTAGAATTTTAAGATAATGGTTAATATTTTAAAAGTTAACATTTTAAACTTATAACAGTAATATTAAAGGGCAATGGTACAAATATAATACGAGAGGTACAATATGGCAGCTAAAAGAGGACTTGGAAAGGGACTCAATTCCCTAATACCTGAGGACAGCAAGGTTGTAGCCGAGGCAAAGCCTAGGGTAGTTGAAAAAATAGTTGAGAAAGAGGTTGTTGTAAAGGAGCCTACGGAAATCAAGGTGAATATCAACTCTGTTGAGCCGAACAGAGAGCAGCCGAGAAAAGTATTCGAGGAAGACGCGCTTGAAGAATTGGCAGAATCAATACGTCAGTACGGAATATTACAACCGCTTCTTGTACAGAAAAGAGACGGATACTATGAGATTATAGCCGGAGAGCGAAGATGGAGAGCCGCGAAGAAAGCAGGCATCAAGGAGGTTCCGGTTGTAATCAGAGATTATTCCAATCAGGAGATAATGGAGATTGCTCTTATAGAGAACATTCAGAGAGAGGACTTAAACCCAATCGAAGAAGCTCAGGCATTCCAGAGGCTTATCAAGGAATACAATCTTAAGCAGGATGAGGTGGCTGAGAGAGTATTTAAGAGCAGAGCGGCAGTCACCAACTCTATGAGACTGTTAAAACTTGATGCAAGAGTACAACAGATGCTCATTGATGATATGATTTCAGCGGGTCATGCCCGCGCACTTCTTGCCATTGAAGACGGGGATGAGCAGTACAATGCTGCAATGAGAATATTTGATGAGAAGCTTAGCGTAAGAGAGATAGAAAAAATGGTGAAGGACATTGCAAACGGCAGGACAGAGAAGAAGACTAAGGCAGTTCCTTCAAATGATTTTGTCTATAGGGATTATGAGGAAAAGCTCAAGATAGTATTCGGCAGTAAGGTTGTAATTCATAATAAGGAGAACAACAAGGGTAAAATTGAGATAGATTATGGTTCAAGAGAAGAGTTTGAACGAATAATGGAACTCATAGAGAAAAAATAAAGGATGAAAGAGGATAAAACACATGGCGGCATTATCAATATTTGATAAGCTTGGTGCGAATACACTTTTTTTGATTATGGGTATTAGTATATGTGTATTGGCAGTAGCAAGTATTGTTATACTTGTATTACTCATCGTAACTATGGTAAGACTTAAAAAGATGAGAAGAAATTACAGAATATTTATGAACGGCAGGACGGCTGAGAACCTTGAGGACTCAATGCTGGACCACTTTGCAAAAATTAAAGAGCTTGTTGAGATTACGGATAAGCATACTTCACAGATTACAAAGCTTAATGAGGATATGCAGACGGTATATACTAAGCTCGGCGTTGTTAAGTATGATGCATTCAATGAGATGGGAGGTAAGCTGAGCTTTGCACTTGCAATGCTTGATAACAGCAACAATGGTTATATCATCAATGCAATGCACAGCAGAGAAGGCTGCTATACATACGTCAAGGAGATTATAAAGGGTGAATCCTTTATAACTCTCGGTGATGAAGAAAGACAGGCTTTAAGTCAGGCAATGGGCACTGATGTATAAGAAAAGAGCCTGATTTCTATTGAAAAATCATTAAATGTGATGTATTATTATGCACAGTAGTGTCCTGCATTTAAGCGGTGGCAGGCAGAATTTATGCTTACAAAAAAGAAGAGCACATGCGTGCGGAAAAGAGGAAAAGAATATGTTAGATATGAAATTTGTCAGAGAGAACCCTGAGATAGTTAAGGAAAATATCAGAAAGAAATTTCAGGATTCCAAGCTTCCGTTAGTAGATGAAGTTATCGCACTTGATGAGCAGAGCAGAGCGGCTAAGTCTGAGGCTGACGGGCTCAGAGCAGCAAGAAACCAGCTTTCCAAGCAGATAGGTGTTCTTATGGGACAGGGCAAGAAGGAAGAGGCAGAAGCTGTTAAGAAGCAGGTTGCAGAGAATGCTGCAAGACTTGCAGAGCTTGAGAAGCAGGAGGCAGAGCTTGAGGAGAAGATTAAGAAGATTATGATGGTTATTCCTAACATCATTGATCCAAGCGTTCCAATTGGTAAGGATGACAGTGAGAACGTGGAGATTACACGTTACGGCGAGCCGGTTGTTCCTGATTTTGAGGTTCCTTATCATACAGATATTATGGAGTCATTTGATGGTATTGATTTAGACAGTGCAAGAAAGGTTGCCGGTAATGGCTTTTACTATCTCATGGGCGACATTGCAAGACTTCACTCAGCAGTTATCGCTTACGCAAGAGATTTCATGATTAACAGGGGCTTTACTTACTGTGTACCTCCTTTTATGATCAGAAGCGAAGTTGTAACAGGTGTTATGAGCTTTGCCGAGATGGATGCCATGATGTACAAGATTGAGGGAGAGGATCTTTACCTTATCGGAACAAGTGAGCATTCCATGATTGGTAAGTTCATAGATACGGTTCTTCCTGAGGATACACTTCCAAGAACGCTTACAAGCTATTCACCTTGCTTCCGTAAGGAGAAGGGTGCTCATGGCATTGAGGAGAGAGGTGTATACAGAATCCATCAGTTCGAGAAGCAGGAGATGATAGTTGTATGTAAGCCTGAGGACAGCAAGATGTGGTTCGATAAGCTCTGGCAGAACACAGTAGATTTATTCCGCAGCATGGATATTCCTGTAAGAACACTTGAGTGCTGTTCAGGAGACCTCGCTGACCTTAAGGTTAAGTCTATCGACGTTGAGGCCTGGTCACCAAGACAGAAGAAGTACTTCGAGGTAGGAAGCTGCTCTAACTTAGGCGATGCACAGGCAAGACGTCTCAAGATTCGCGTTAAGGGTGAGAATGGCAACTATTTTGCACATACACTTAACAACACGGTTGTTGCACCTCCGAGAATGCTCATCGCTTTCTTAGAGAACAACTTAAATGCTGACGGTTCCGTAAATATCCCTGAGGTATTAAGACCGTATATGGGTGGAATGGAAAAGATTGAAAAGAAGCATTAATTATCAGGTAATTGCGAAACTATATATTTGAAAGCGGACGTTGTACAAATTTAACAATTCACCACAGGCACGCTTTCGCTACATGAATCACGCAACGGTACATAACGCAGTAAAATACACTGCCTAAGTACCGGCGGCTTCATAGTACCTGCTTGCGAATTTGTTAAATTTGCATAACTGTTTATCGTCAAAATTGTGTTTCGCAATTGCCTATTTTGACCACTGAATGCTATATATAATTGAATAAAAGGAGGACGTTATATGAACGCGTGTGGACAGCTTATCGGGTTAATGAACAAAATGTCTGATTATGAAATTAATTGTGTACTTGCCTATGCCAAGCTTTTAGCTGAGAACGAAGATATTCCTTCCGAGGATGAGATAAGAGTAATCATATCACACGAATCTATAGATTGGCATTAATATGGAGGGCATCTATGTTAAAATTACCTGCAATTTTCAGTGACAATATGGTACTTCAGCGCAGAGCGCATGTGTGCGTGTGGGGTGAGGTGTCTGACGCAGAGTACGTTGAGGTTTCGATAAACGGGCAGAGCATGAGGACAAGCACTCGGTGCGGGAACTTTGAGGTGAGGTTAAACCCAATGGAGGCGGGCGGACCTTATGAGCTTACGGTGAAGGCTTGCGGTGCGGAGATGGACAAGTCAGGCAGCAGAGAAGAGATAATCATATATAATAATGTGCTGGTTGGCGAAGTGTGGCTGGCCGGTGGACAGTCCAACATGGAGCTGGAGCTTCAAAACAGCGATAACGGCAAGGAGGTTGTGGCGCATACGCAGGATGACCTGTTGAGGTTTTATTACACTCCGAAGATTAGCTATATATGTGATGAACTCTTTGAGGCGGAGGAAAAGAACTGCTGGATGAAGTGTGAGCCGGGTACGACTGCAATCTGGTCGGCGGTGGCGTATTACTGGGCGGTCAGGATGCGAAAGGAACTCGATGTTCCCGTCGGAATCGTGGGCTGCAACTGGGGAGGAACATATGCCCATAACTGGGTGAGCCGCGAGAGCCTTCTCGCACATGAGCAGACGGCACACTTTGTGCGCGAGTACGAGGACATGGTTGCACACCAGAATTTTGACGAGTATCTCAGGGAGCTTGAGGAGTACAGGGAGTACTACACGGAGTGGGTCAAGCGTGTTGACGCCTGCTACGTCGAAAATCCGGGTATCGAGTGGGCGAAGGTGCTGGAAATCTGTGGCGAGAACCGCTGGCCTGGTCCGTCAGGACCTAGGTTCGAGTACAGACCTTGTGGACTGTATGAGAGTATGCTTATGAGGATTGCACCGTACACGATAAAGGGAGTGCTCTATTATCAGGGAGAAAACGATGAGAATAACAATGAGATATATGATATTCTGCTTGATAATCTCATAAAAGAGTGGAGAAGAGTCTGGCACAATGAGGAGCTTGCATTTTCCATTGTGCAGCTTCCGGTGCATGCTCCCGATACGGAAAGGACAGGACATGGCTGGGGAGGTATAAGAAGGGCGCAGGATAAGATATGCAGGACAATAAAGAATACATCACTTACGGTTATAACGGATTGCGGAAATAAGAAAAATATTCATCCGACTGATAAAAAGACAGTGGGTGAGAGGCTTGCAGATAATACACTTAAGGATATATACGGAATAAGCGGGTATAATGGCAACGGCGCAAGGCTTAGGGATTATGAAATTATATGCAGGAATGGCCAGCCGGGAATCCTGCTTCATTTTGATGGAGCGGAAGAAGGATTTTATGGAAAATGGCAGGACTGTGAAGGTGCGGCACATCAGGATGAACTTGTAAGTCGGGACGGTTGTGAGATATTGAGCGGAACAGGCTTTGAAATAGGAAATGGAACGGGAAAGCAGGCACTTGAAGCTGATATCGAAAGGGCAATGTATTACCCGGCGCGGGCGCAGATACTCGGAGGAGATATTTTTATATATAACCCTCAGGCAACGGAGCCGGTGTGTGCAAGATACGGAAATGATAATTATTTCAGACCGATTTTTCTTGACAAAAAGGGCAGACCGATTGTACCATTTTGGATATGATGAATATGTTCTGGCAGATAAAATGTACAGGCATGGAAATGAGGTAATTATGAGAGTTGGAATGGGATATGATGTTCATAGATTGGTTCCTGACCGCGATTTGATAATAGGTGGAGTTAAGATTCCTTATGAGAAAGGACTTCTGGGACATTCTGATGCGGATGTGCTTCTGCATGCGATAATGGATGCTCTTCTTGGAGCAGCAGCACTTGGTGATATTGGAAAGCATTTTCCTGATAATGACCCTGAGTATGAGGGAGCTGACAGTCTTGCTTTATTAAAGAGAGTGGGCGAGCTTTTGTCCGAGGAAGGGTATGTGATAGAGAATATAGACAGCACAATCATTGCGCAGAAGCCGAAGATGGCGCCGCATATTGAACAGATGCGAAAGAACATTGCCGATACGCTTGGCCTTGACATTACGAGAGTTAACGTCAAGGCAACCACAGAGGAGGGGCTTGGCTTTACCGGAACGGGTGAAGGAATTTCCTCGCAGGCGGTGGTGCTTATAATGTCGGTCGAGAACTATATCTATGACAATATTGCGAGGGGGCAGTTCATATCGAGCGATGCACCTGCTGGTGGCTGTGCGGGATGTCAGGATTGTCGTAAGAACGGTTAAAAAAAGATTGACAAAATCAGTCGTCGTGCATATTCTATTAGTGGAAATGACTTTAATATTCAGATGCTTAGAAGGAAAAGAGTAGCAAGGTGTTCATTGTTTCAGAGAGAAGAACTCATCTTTTGCAGATGATGGTGGAAGTTCTTTACATGGATTTTGCGAAGTGCGTTCCGGAGCATATCGGGGGAAACAGAGTATCCCGGTACGGAGGACACCGTTAACAGTCGTCGAGATAGGAGGCTTGAGCCTCTTAAGTAGAGTGGAACCGCGATAACCTTGCCTCTATAGTTTTTATGGAGGCAGGGTTTTTGTTTTACATAAACATATAAAAAGGAGAGACTCATGTTTGAAATCATTAAACAGGAGATTGCGATAATACGCGACAGGGATCCTGCAATAAAGTCGGATATGGAGGTCTTTTTGTACCCGTCGTTCAAGGCGATTTTAAAATACAGGAAGGCGCATAAACTCTATGAGAAAAAGCATTATTTCCGCGCACGTCTTATATCTCAGAGGGCCGCGAGAAAGACGGGGATAGAAATTCACCCTGGTGCTGCGATAGGAAAAGGACTTTTTATAGATCACGGACATGGAGTTGTCATAGGTGAAACCGCTATAATAGGCGACAATGTAACACTCTATCAGGGTGTGACACTTGGAGGTACCGGAAAGCAGAAGGGCAAGAGACACCCGACGCTCGAGGACAATGTGATGGTCGGCTGTGGTGCGAAGGTACTCGGTGATATAACCATAGGTGCCAATTCAATGATAGGCGCGGGATCGGTTGTGCTTAACGATGTGCCGCCTAATTCAACAGTGGTAGGCGTTCCGGGGCGCGTCGTAAAGCGGGACAATGTGAAGATACCGAGTGCGGATCTTGACCAGGTGCATCTGCCTGACCCTGTAATGAACGATATACAGCAGTTGAAAGAGACGGTCGCAAGACTGGTAAAACAAATGGAGGAATAGATTACAATGGAAAACAGAATTCGTTTTTTTAACACACTGACAAGAAATGTTGAGCTGTTTGTTCCGAACGAGGACGGAAAGGTTAAGATGTACACCTGCGGACCTACGGTGTATCACTATGCACACATCGGAAATTTGAGAAGCTACATTATGGAAGATATTCTTGAAAAGACACTCCGCTATGTAGGATATGATGTAAAGAGAGTGATGAACATCACGGATGTCGGGCATCTTTCAAGCGATGCGGATACCGGTGAGGATAAGATGCTTAAGGGCGCTAAGAGAGAGCATAAGACGGTCATGGAGATTGCTAAGTTCTATACGGACGCATTTTTATCTGACTGCAGCAAGTTAAATATCCGCATACCCGATGTCGTTGAACCTGCAACCAACTGTATACCTGAGTTCATCAACATGGTGAGCGTGCTTCTTGAAAAAGGATATGCTTATATTGCGGGTGAAAATGTATATTTTGATACCTCGAAACTTAAGGACTACTATGTGTTCTCAAGCCAGAGCGAGAAGGAACTTATGGTCGGGGTGCGCGACGACGTCAGCGAGGATACCAACAAGAGAAATAAGGCGGATTTCGTTCTCTGGTTCACGAAGTCGAAGTTCGATAATCAGGAGCTTAAATGGGATAGCCCTTGGGGAGTGGGCTATCCGGGATGGCATATTGAGTGCTCATGCATAAGCATGAAGCATCTTGGTGAGTATATGGATATTCATTGCGGTGGCGTCGATAACATCTTCCCTCACCACACGAATGAAATTGCACAGAGTGAGTCATATCTCGGGCACAAGTGGTGCAACTATTGGTTCCACGTTCATCACCTCAACGACAAGACGGGAAAGATGAGCAAGTCGACGGGAAATATCCTCACAGTTTCAGTGCTTGAGGAGAAGGGCTACGACCCGCTTGTATACAGAATGTTCTGCCTTCAGTCACATTACCGCAAGCCTCTTGAGTTCTCCTACGAGATTATGGACAATGTGGCAGCAGCTTACAACAAGCTTGTGAAGAAAATCGGAACTCTTAAGGACGAGGGAGAGATTGACAAGGAGGCATTTGATAAGTATAGAGAATGTTTTATCGACGCTCTTGCAAACGATATCAATACCTCAAGTGCCCTCACGGTTGTATACGATGTACTTAGAGCCGGCTGCAGCGATAAGACGAAGCTTGAACTCATAAAGAGCTTTGACGAGGTGCTCTCACTCAACCTCACAAGGGAGTGTGGGAAGGCAGATGCCGCAGGTGATGTGGATGACGAGCTCACACAGTTCGTTCTCGCGAAGATTGATGAGCGAAGGGCTGCCAAGAAAGAGAAGGATTTTGCTAAGGCTGACGCAATCCGCGAGGAGCTGCTCTCAAAGGGCATAGTGATAAAGGACACCAGAGAAGGAACAGTTTGGGAGAGGGCATAATGGACAAAGTAATCCGTGAAGTATTTGAGCTAAAGGACGTGGCTGCTGACAACTATTCGCCACTCACACTCGCGTATATAGGGGACTGTGTGTACGAGCTGACCATAAGGACATTACTCGTAAATAAGGGAAATGCCCCTGTCAACAAGCTCAACAAAAAAGCGAGTGACCTCGCCAAGGCACCGACACAGTCAAAAATGATAAATATGCTTGTGGAAGCGGAGTTTCTCACCGAGGAGGAGCTCGCCGTATACAAGAGAGGGCGCAACGCGAAATCCTTTTCCACAGCCAAGAACGCGACGGTAAGCGACTACCGCCGTGCCACAGGCTTTGAAGCCCTCATGGGCTGGCTCTACCTAAAGGGCGAAAGCAGGCGCGCCCTCGAGATAATCAAGCTCGCATTTGATAAATTGGAATTAATCAAATAACAACTTGAAATAATCAAATATTTACTTAAATTAAGTAACTAATTGACCACTATATACTGAACAGTTGTGTAATTTTACTATATTGCAAGTCAGGTGCTTTTTGCTCGCCGGCGTTTGGTGGCTGTATTTTAGCCGCCTATGCGCCGTTGCGTAGCAAAACGCAGCGAAAGCGTGCCTGACGGCAATATAGCAAAATTACACAACGTCCGGTATATGCATATGAAAGGAGCACAACTTGAGATACGAAGAATACACGATAGAGGGACGCAATGCGGTTATAGAAGCATTTCGTTCAGGAAAGACGATAGACAAGCTTTTCGTTCTTGACGGATGTCAGGACGGACCGGTTAAGACTATCGTCCGCGAGGCAAAAAAAGGAGATACAATCATTAACTTTGTGACCAAGGAAAGACTTGATGAGATGAGCAGGACAGGGCATCACCAAGGCGTTATTGCCAAGGCGGCTGCTTATGAGTATGCTGAGGTTTCGGACATTCTTGCTGCGGCTAAGGAGAAGGGTGAGGCGCCGTTTATACTTCTGCTTGACGGCATCGAGGACCCTCATAATCTTGGCGCAATAATACGTACAGCCAATCTTGCCGGAGCACACGGAGTTATTATTCCGAAGAGACGTGCTGTTGGTCTTACTGCTGTTGTGGCCAAGACAAGTGCGGGTGCAATCAATTATACTCCCGTTGCTAAAGTGACTAACCTTGCAGGCACGATTGATGAGCTTAAGAAAGAAGGCTTGTGGTTTGTATGTGCAGATATGGATGGCGAGCTTATGTATAAGCAGAATCTTACGGGACCTATAGGTCTCGTGATAGGAAACGAGGGCGAGGGAGTCAGCAGGCTTATCAAGGAAAAATGTGATTTTATAACATCGGTTCCGATGAAGGGCGACATAGATTCACTCAACGCCTCCGTGGCAGCAGGTGTGCTTTCCTACGAGATTGTACGACAGAGAATGATGAGCAGATAATATGGGTGATGAGAAGAAAAACTATAAGGAATATTCGGATGAGCTGTTAGTTGATATGGCAAGACACGGAGATGAAAAGGCGGAGGATTTTCTTCTGAAAAAATATAAGGATTTTGTGAGGTCGAAGGCGAGAGCCTACTTTCTTGTCGGAGGCGACAGCGATGACCTGATACAGGAGGGAATGATAGGACTTTACAATGCCATAAGCCATTACGACGAGAGCAAGGCATCGTCATTTATGACGTATGCCGCAATATGCATCAATAATAAGCTGCTCTCGGCTGTTTCGGCGGACAACAGAAAGAAGAATGAACCGCTTAACGGTTATGTGTCGCTCTACAGTGTGATAACGGATGATGCGGGGGAGGAGGCTTCACTTTCGGATGTGCTTCCTGACACTGATAATGTGAATCCTGAGAATATAATTCTGAATGAAGAGCAGGAAAAGCTCGCGAGAAAACGACTGCTGGGAAAGCTCAGCAGACTGGAAAAAGAAATATTGTCATACTATCTTGAAGGCATGAGCTATTCGGAGATTGCCGCGATTATCGGAAAAACGGAAAAATCGGTCGATAATGCCATACAGAGAATACGCTCAAAGATGAAATAATTTCTTGACAAAGCAGATAAAGTTTGATATTATTTGAATTCGGGTGATGCAGAGCATCTGCCCGTTCATGTTGCTACTATGGCTCAGTCGGTAGAGCGTCGCCTTGGTAAGGCGGAGGTCACGGGTTCGATTCCCGTTAGTAGCTTACGCAGAAGAGGGTATAGCCAAGTGCTATACCCTTTTTCTGTGCGTGAGTATTGGATTGGAATGCTCAATTAATTAAATATGAGGAGAAAAAGATTATGTATCTCACACCAAAGCTGATAACATGTATGAAGAACTACAGCTTTTCACAGTTTACCAAGGATGTGGTATCCGGAATTATTGTGGCAATAATAGCATTGCCGCTGTCAATTGCTCTTGCGCTTGCATCGGGGGTGGGACCTGAGCAGGGACTTTACACTGCAATCGTTGCGGGTTTTGTGATTTCACTTCTTGGCGGAAGCCGCGTTCAGATTGCCGGACCTACGGCTGCGTTCGCATCAATTGTTGCGGGCATAGTTGCAAGAAACGGAATGGATGGACTTGTAATGGCGACGATACTTGCGGGTATCATCCTTATACTTATGGGGGTATTCAAGCTCGGAGCGCTCATAAAATTCATCCCTTTTACAATTACAACAGGATTTACACTTGGTATCGCAGTTACGATTGCGATTGGACAGCTTAAGGACTTCCTTGGGCTTACATTTACCAATTCACCGATTGAGACGGTGGACAAGCTTGCAGAGGTTGTAAGATGTATAGGTACATTCAACTGGCAGGCACTCGTGGTAGGAATGGTATGTCTGATAATACTTATATTCTGGCCTAAAAAGCTTGAAAAGATTCCTGCATCGCTTATTGCGGTCATTGTGGGTTCTGCGATGGTTGCACTTCTTAAGATGGATGTAAAGACAATAGGGGATCTTTATGATATATCATCGGCACCGCCTAAGTTCTCTCTTCCTGCATTTTCATTTGAGAAGATGTCAGCGGTTGCATCAGATGCGTTTACAATAGCTATTCTTGCGGCTATTGAGTCACTTCTTTCATGTGTGGTTGCGGACGGAATGATAGGAAGCAAGCATAACTCTAATATGGAGCTTGTGGCTCAGGGTGCCGGAAATATTGCATCAGCTCTTTTTGGAGGTATACCTGCTACGGGAGCTATTGCGAGAACGGCGGCTAACATAAAGAACGGTGGACGTACTCCTGTAGCGGGTATGGTTCATGCCGTGGTACTTTTACTTATTCTTGTATCACTTATGCCTCTTGCAAAGCTCATACCTATGCCTGCCATTGCGGCAATTCTTTTTATGGTAGCATATAACATGAGCGGCTGGAGAACTTTTGCACATCTTGTGAAGACATCTCCTAAAAGTGATATTATCGTCCTTGTTGTGACTTTTGCGTTTACGGTTGTGTTTGACCTTGTGGTTGCAATCGGTGTAGGACTTGCACTTGCCTGTGTTCTTTTTATGAAGAGAATGTCGGAGGTTACGGATGTTCACGGCTGGGTATATCTTGATGAGGAGAAGAGAACGGCAGATAATACGGATAATCTTCATTTCAAGAACGTTCCGAAGGGGGTTCGTGTATTTGAAATAACAGGACCTATGTTCTTTGCCGCTACGGAGAAGTTCGGCAATGTGCTTTTTGACAAGTCAACGAAAGTGCTTATCATAAGAATGAGAAGTGTTCCGGCTATTGATGCCAACGGCATTCAGACAATAGAGAAGATTATTGCAAAATGCAAAAAGAATGGGACACAGGTTATCTTCTCACATGTAAATGAGCAGCCGATGAAGATATTCAAAAAGTCCGGAATATACGATGAGCTTGGAGAGAAGGCATTCTGTGCAAACATTGATGGTGCGCTTGAGGAGAGCGAAGAATTAATTAAAGCGTTGTAATATATAAATATGCTTGACATACGCTTCTGATACGATATATAATTTGTATGAAGCGTACCATTATGCGTAGTACGCGACTGCGATTATTCACAGCCGCGTATTTTATTTTTGGACTTAAATGACAAAGCGGGCAATGAGAGGTGTTATGTATGTTCCAGATTGATATAATGTCGCGTATTCCTGTGTATGAACAGATTATACGTCAGACGGAAAAGTTCATATTGATTGGAGTGCTGAATGCGGGAGACAAGCTTCCGAGTGTCAGACAGCTTTCTGCTGAATTGTCAATTAATCCTAATACTATTCAGAAGGCGTTTACGGAGCTTGACAGAAGAGGCGTTATATTTTCTGTCAACGGCAGGGGTAATTTTGTGTCGGACAAGGCACTTAAGGCGCTTGAGGTGTCACGACGTTCGGCATTCGGCGATATAAAAGAGCAGATTAAGGATTTTGCGCTTGCCGGAATATCAAGAGAAGAGTTACATGAGTATATAGATGAGATTTATGACGGAATGGGGGAACAGTCATGATTGAGGCTAAGAATATCAGCAAGAGGTTTGATGGGTTTACCGCACTCGATAATATAAGCTGTGTCATCCCTGATGGAAGTATATATGGGATGGTTGGCACCAACGGAGCCGGCAAATCAACGCTTCTTCGAATGCTCACCGGAGTGTATAAGCCGGATGGAGGAAATGTAAGCTATGACGGAAGACCGGTTTACGAAAATCCTGAGGTAAAGAAGGACATAGCGTATGTGCCTGACGAGCTGTATTTTCTGCCGGGTGCCAGCATGAATCGTATGGCGAAGCTGTATGCGGCGACTTATCCTAACTTTAACATGGAGAGTTTTGTGCAGCTGACAGATGATTTTAAGCTGGACAGAAGGAAGAATATTTCAACATTTTCAAAGGGGATGAAGAGACAGGCAGCGATTATACTTGCACTGTCGGGGCGGCCCAAGTATATGTTTTTTGACGAGACCTTTGACGGACTTGATCCGGTTATGAGAAATCTTGTCAAAGCACTCATCTGTCAGGAGGTTGAGGAGAGAAAAGCGATTGCGGTTATAACCTCACATTCGCTAAGAGAGTTAGAGGATACATGCGACCAGCTTGCACTTCTGCATCGTGGCGGACTTGTCTTAGAGAGTGATATATCGGAGCTTAAGACGAATCTTTATAAGGTTCAGGTTGCCTTTAGAGGTGATTATGACAGGGGACTTTTTGTGGGAATTGATATACTTCATTTCAGCAAGAGAGGTTCAGTGTCTAACATCATTGTAAAGGGAGACAGAGAGAAGGTTGTGTCACAGTTTAACAAGTTAAATCCTATAATCCTTGACATTTTGCCCCTGACACTTGAGGAGGTATTCACATATGAGGTTGAGGCACTCGGCTATGACTTCTCGGCAATATTTGAGAAGGAGGGTGAATGACATGAACAAGAAAATATTCAGTGGAAAGCTTATGTTTGAAGGAATGAGACAGGTAAAGCTTCCGGGAATAATAGGTCTGATCCTGATTGCAGGTGCTTCATTTTTTACATCATTTATTGAAGTTGTCAATATGTCACGCGGTATGTATGTGCTTGAAAGCAGCTTCTCCGAGCTTAATCTTTATATACAGCTTGTGATGTTTACGGCAGCACCGCTCATGACACTCATGCTGTTCGGCTTCATGAACAGGAGGTGCGCAAGCGACTTTTATCATTCGCTTGCGTACACACGGCTGTGCATATATACAAGCTTTGTTGCTGCAGTGCTTTTATGGTGTATTATGATGATTATGGCGGGAAGTGCGATAACACTCGCCGTGTGTGGAATATCCGGAAAGATAAAGATTGATGTGCTAAGCATTCCGTATCCTATACTTTCCGCAGTAGCGGGGGTATTGATTGTGACGGGTGGTACAGTGCTTGCGATGACGCTCACGGGAACATACCTTACGAACGTGTTTACGGCGGTGCTGTTTTTGTTTGCGCCGAGGGCACTTATATTTTACTGTAACAGGCTCTTGGTAAGCTCAATGCCGTATGTTGTGTTTTCACAGAACACATTTATTTCAAAGCTTATAAATATACCGTTTGATCTTGTGACGGGAATTTTCGGGATTTCCCGGAATTCCGAAGCCATTATAACGTCGTGGGTTCCGGCAGTCTACACGGCACTGATAGGAATTATCCTTATGTGCGTGGGAGCGGTATGCTTTACCCGCAGGAAGAGTGAGAATGCAACGATGGCATCAGTTAACAGGGTGCTTCAGGGAATATTAAGAGTCATAACGACTGTGCTTATATCGCTTATAGCCGTTGCACTGTTGTTTGATGCGCATAAGTATGACACAATAAGTGACTCGGATAAGTTTGTCATTATAATGACTTATGTGGGTGCGGCTGTTGCATATTTTCTCTATGAGGCAGTTACCACAAGGCATCTGCGCAATTTCGTAAGGATTATTCCGGGACTTGCAATTGTGGCCGTAATTAATGTGGTTTTGTACTTTTCACTCATAACATCTTACGATTACAATATGAAGCTTGCTCCGGATAAGGATGAGATTGCGTATGTTATGGTTTACGGACCGACTGACAGCGTACTCTGGAAGGACTCGGAGAATATGAAGCTCTATTCCGATGCGGCGAGGGAGGTTGCGAGCGACTGTCTCAAGGATACGATAAGAATGTGGGATGAGGACAAGTCGGATTTCTATTCAGAAAATCGAATGGTAATTGAGTATCGTCTTCTCGACGGCAGCAGCATAAGTCGAATGGTGGCTGTAACGGACGCACGCTATGCCCAGCTTAAAAATGTCCTGTTCAACGATAAAGACTTCGCCGGCAATTTCGGAAAGAGCATCTACAGTCTTGAGAATATTGAATACGGAATAGGGAATCTTGGCACGGAAAGAGAGAAGGTATACAATGTATTTCGGGATGAGCTTAAGGAGTCGGGAGCCGGAAAGCTCTTTGATCTGATAAGCGATGGACGTACGTTGGACTCGGCATTTACAACCATCGATTTGTGGAAGAAGAACAGTGATAGAATCAGGTTTTCAAGCATCAGCATAGGTGCCGATATGCCGAAGACTGCAGCGGCATATATGAACGCCGTCAATGAGGAATATCCGGAGAATGAGCTTGATAAGGCGCTTGATATGATTGAGACGGTGAAAAGTACGGCAGACAAGGGCAATGGGGCGGATAACACATACCTCTATGGCGGCTTGAATTTAACGGTCTATACCATCAAAAAGGACGGCACGATGAGTTCGTTTAACGCATATCCGTCAATGTATTATTCTGAAGGGTACGGCTTTGTTCCGTCTGACGAGTGTGTTGAGAATATCAAAAAGCTCAATGCAATGATTAATGCGAGAAAAATAGGCTCCTACGATATTACGCCCGGTATGACGCTTTTGCATGTCGAATACTACGAAAATCGGCAGATTGATACAACCGGGGAGGAGAAGAACGGAGCGGAGACATCGACAACTTCCACAGCGGTTATGATGGATTTGACCGACTACGGCTGGTATGTCATTGATGAGAATATGTATGATCTAATAAAGCTCATATCAATCGACAATTCGGTGGAGGTTGAAGTTTGGAAATAAAATTTTCAAACTACTTATTGGTGGCAGTACTGCAAGCAAGGCTTGCAGTATGCAGGGGGATAAAATTAAAAAAATCTTTCATATATTGTAAATATATGTTAATATAAGGTTATCTATGGAGTTGTGATTCATGGATAACCTTTTTTAATACGGGAATGTGTGTGTGCACATACTTGGGTCAAAGGAGAAGATGCTATGATAGATAAAAGAAAGGATTTCCGAAAGGATTTCCAATTCGACGATACACCGAGAATATGCCCGAAATGTGGCGGAAGGTATATTTTTCAAGGTGCCGGAAGATATGTCTGCGAGAAATGCAGTAACGAGACATATGATGATTTTGGCAAGATTAAGGCATATATTGATGAGCATGGCGCCAGTCCCGGAATAGTAATATCGGAGGCGACAGGTGTTCCGATTGCGAAGATTAACAGATATTTAAGGCAGGGAAGAATAGAGATTCCGGATGGCTCAGGTGAGTATATTCCGTGTGAGAAGTGCGGTCAGCCGATAAGATACGGAAGATTCTGCCCGGCATGTGCGGCACAGCTTGCAAAGAGCATTTCTGTTGTTCTTACAAGCGGTGAAGTGGGTGAGAAGCCGAAGCATATTATGCAGGGTAAGATGCATACGGAATCTTTTTTGAAAAGGGGTGACAGATAATGAAAAAGTTTGGAATTAAAATTAAAGGTATTGTCAAGAACGGTGATAAGTTTCTGATACTTCAGAAGTGGTATGATGACAGGATAACGGAGCCTTACCAGTGGGAGTTTGTGGACGGAGATTTGGAGTATGGGATTTCACCGGATGCTTATGTAAGACAGATGGTGAATGACGCAACGGGACTTGATGCGGTTATTGACAGTATACCGTATACCTGGTCGTATGAACTGGGAGATATGCAGATTATCGGTATTGCGTATCTGTGCCATGTCGATTCGGATATGGTTATCCTTTCCGAGGCTGTGAGTGATTTTAAGTGGGTTAAGGCAGAGGAGCTGCCTGAGTATATTGAGAACAGAGGAGTCTTGGCTGACCTTGCCAAGACCGGAATTATATAGGAGGAATTATGATTAACAAGCTTATTTCTAACATTAAAAAGACCAATGCACCTATAGTTGTGGGACTTGATCCTATGCTTAACTACATTCCTGAGCATGTGCAGAAGAAGGCATTTGCAGAGTACGGTGAGACTTTAGAGGGTGCAGCGGAGGCAATATGGCAGTTTAATAAGGAGATAATAGATAAGACATATGATATTATCCCGGCGGTTAAGCCGCAGATTGCGATGTATGAGCAGTTTGGAATACCGGGTATTGTTGCGTTTGAACGCACGGTTAAGTATGCCAAGGAGAAGAATCTTGTTGTTATCGGCGACGTGAAGAGAGGAGATATCGGCTCGACATCGGCAGCTTATGCTGTAGCACATCTTGGTAAGGTTAATGTTGGAAGTAAGACATTTGCGGCATTTGATGAAGATTTCGCAACGGTTAATCCATATCTTGGTTCGGATGGAATTAAGCCTTTTATAGATGTGTGCAAAGAGGAGAAAAAGGGCATATTTATTCTTGTAAAGACTTCCAACCCATCGAGTGGAGAATTTCAGGACAGAGTTATAGATGGCAGACCTCTTTATGAGTGGGTTGGAGAAAAGGTAAATGAGTGGGGAGCAGACTGCATGGGTGATGGCTACAGCTATGTCGGAGCAGTTGTGGGAGCAACTTATCCTGAGATGGGAAGAACACTCAGAAAGATTATGCCAAAGAGTTTTATACTTGTTCCGGGCTATGGAGCACAGGGCGGCAAGGGGGCAGACCTTGTGGATTTCTTTAATGAGGACGGACTAGGAGCCATTGTCAACAGCTCAAGAGGAATAATAGCGGCTTATAAGAATGCAAAGTACGAGAACTTTGGCGCTGAGAATTTTGGTGATGCTTCAAGGGCTGCGGTTGTTGATATGGTTGATGATATTAATGGTGCACTTGCACACAGATAAGGTGGGAATTATATGTCAAAATATACTGAACAGGCAAAGGTTGTAAGTCAGCAGAAGCTTCAGGATGGAATATACAGTCTTGTGCTTTCCACAGATAATATTGCGAATGAGGCACGCTGCGGACAGTTCATTTCTCTTTACACACATGATGGGGCAAAGCTGCTTCCGAGACCTATAAGTATTTGTGAGGTTGACGGAAGTAATTTAAGACTGGTATATCGTGTTGTGGGATTCGGAACGGAGGAGTTCTCAAGATTTACACAGGGAGATATGGTTAAGGTAATAGGACCTCTTGGCAATGGCTTTACAATAAGGGATAGGAAGCCTGTTCTTGTTGCCGGCGGAATAGGGATACCGCCTATGCTTGAGCTTGCGAAGACCATAAAAAGACAATATCCTGATATGAAGGTTACCGCCGTACTTGGATACAGGGACAGCAATACGTTCCTTCTTGACGATATGAAAAAATACGCTGATGTGATAATAGCGACGGATGACGGAAGTCTCGGAGTTCACGGCAATGTAATTGATGCGATAAAGAAAGAGAATATTGAAGCAGGGGTCTTTTATGCCTGCGGTCCTATGCCGATGCTTAAAGGGCTTAAGAGTTATGCCGAGGAAAGAGGTATTGAAGCCCAGATATCGCTTGAGGAGAAGATGGCGTGCGGCATAGGTGCGTGCCTTGCCTGCGTATGTAAGACTAAGAACATTGATGAGCATTCACACGTCAACAATGCGAGAATCTGCAAGGACGGGCCTGTCTTTGATTCGAGGGAGGTAGAATTGTGATGGATATGAATACTTCGGTAAATATTGCAGGGGTTGAATTTAAGAATCCCGTCATGACGGCATCGGGAACATTTGGTTCGGGAGCAGAATACGGCGAGTTCGTAGATTTAGGCAGGCTCGGAGCGGTTGTGACAAAGGGCGTAGCTAATGTACCGTGGCCCGGCAATCCGACCCCGAGAATTGCTGAGACATACGGAGGAATGATAAATGCTATAGGACTTCAGAACCCGGGAATAGACGTATTTTGTAAGAGGGACATACCGTTTCTTAGGCAGTATGACACAAAAATAGTCGTAAATGTCTGCGGAAAGACTGAGGAGGATTATGTGGAAGTTGTTGACAGGCTTGCAGATGAGCCTGTCGATATGCTTGAAATTAATATTTCATGTCCTAATGTCAAGGAGGGTGGAATCGCTTTTGGACAGAATCCGGGCAGCGTAGAGCATATAACATCCGTGCTTAAGAAGCACGCAAAACAGCCACTGGTTATGAAACTCAGTCCGAATGTAACAGACATAACGGCTACGGCAAAGGCGGCTGAGGCCGGTGGTGCAGATGCAATTTCCCTTATCAATACAATCACCGGAATGAAGATTGACGTTAACCGAAGAACTTTTGCGGTTGCCAACAAGACAGGAGGACTTTCAGGACCTGCAATCAAGCCTGTGGCTGTGCGCATGGTATATCAGGCTGCAAATGCGGTTAAGATTCCCGTGATAGGAATGGGAGGAATAATGACGGCAGAAGATGCACTTGAGTTCATCATGGCGGGAGCTTCAGCGGTGTCTATAGGTACCGCTAATTTCCACAATCCGTACACTACGCTTGAGGTGATTGACGGAATTGAGAAATATATGTTAAAGAACAATGTTAAGGATATAAAAGAACTTATCGGATGTGTAAAATAATACATACCGGTAAAATATATGGTCACCGAGAGGTGACCATTTGATTATGAAGGGAGTTTAATGTGAACTGGTTATTAATAGTAGTGCTTGTCATTCTTGCGGCTTTCACGTTAATAGGCATGCACAGAGGAATTATCAAGATGATTTTTTCGGTGGTCTCACTTGTGGGAACCCTTATTGCCGTATTCATTCTGCTGCCGATAATGACGGATGCTTTAAAGGATAACACGAAGATATATGACGGGATACAGGCGGTTGTTGAGGAAAAAGTACTTCCTGAGGAAATGTTTGAACACAAGAGTGAGAGTGAGGTAATAGACGGACTGAACTTCCCGGCAGCTATCAAAGATATGCTGAAGGACAATAATACTGCACAGAAATACGTTGAACTTGGCGTCACAAGTCTCAGAGATTACATGGTAAAATATGTGTCTGATTTGATTTTTAATGTGGTTACATTTGTCGTAAGCTTTCTCGTCGTATTCATTTTGCTTCGCATTATATTCGGATTTGTATCCGTGCTTGCGAAGCTTCCCGTTCTTAAGCAGATTAACGGGGCGGCAGGGGCTGCGGCCGGATTTATAATGGGGCTTGCGTTTATATGGCTTGCATTTGCGATACTTACGATATTCGGCAGTTCGACATTGTCTAAGAGTGTATTTGAGGCAGTTAATGACAATGCAATCCTTTCTTTCATATATGATAAGAATTTTATTATGAAATATGTAAGGATTATCATGCGCTAAGTGATTGAAAATGCGGAATGTGTGTGATACAATCAAATGGATAATGTTTATTTAAAATAAAAACATAAAGGAGAACTCGCATGGAACAGTATAAGGAAGAGTTTATCGGGTTTATGGTGGACAGCGGTGTGCTTCGTTTTGGCGATTTTACACTCAAAAGCGGAAGAAAGTCCCCGTTTTTTATGAATGCCGGAGGGTATGTGACCGGTACACAGCTCATGAAGCTGGGTGAATACTATGCTAAGGCAATACATGATAATTATGGAACGGATTTTGATGTCCTCTTTGGACCGGCGTATAAGGGAATACCGTTAAGTGTTGCAACGACAATAGCATTTGCCAAGTTATACGGCAAGGATATCAGATACTGCTCTAACCGCAAGGAGATAAAAGATCACGGTGATACGGGAATCCTTCTCGGAAGTCCGATTAAGGATGGCGATAAGGTAGTAATTATAGAGGATGTAACTACATCGGGCAAGTCGATTGAGGAGACATTCCCTATTATTATGGAACAGGGAAAGGTTGAAATACTCGGACTTATGGTTTCACTTAACCGTATGGAAAAAGGCAAGGGAGACAAGAGTGCTCTTGTTGAGATTAAGGAGAAATACGGGTTTAATGCCAATGCCATTGTATCAATGGCTGAGGTTGTGGAATACTTATACAACAGACCGTACAAGGGAAAAGTTGTAATTGATGATGAGATAAAGTCAAGAATAGATGCATACTATGAGACTTACGGTGTAAAATAGCGTGGAGGTGTTAGTGTGAACGAGAAGCTTTATAAAAGAGTAAAGGGCTCAGGAGCGGCAGCTGTTACGACAGGTATAGTTACTGTTGTTGCAGGTGTTGTATGCGGTATCCTTATGATAGTTTCCGGAGCAAGACTGCTTGCAGCGAAGCCGGAGACGCTTTTCTAAAATCGGTGAATTATGTTTAAAAAGACAAGACTACGTTTTTCTGACAAGGAATATACGATTGGCGGAGTGCTGTCATCGGCACTTGCCGTAATATCATTTATTGTGTTCGGGTACAGTGTATCATTGTCATTCAGGGCTCGCGGAGAAGGCTCACAGCAGGTTGGGGCGTATGGATTACTCGCTTTGATTCTCGCTGTTTTCGGATTGATTTTCGGTCTGTTCAGTTATAAGGAACAGGATAAGCGCTATGGAGCATCGTTCTTTGGTACATTTATCAATGGCATAATAGTGGTTATACTGGTACTGTTTATTTTGGTTGGTTTGTAAAAAAATATACAAAATAAAGGAGAGCTACAATGGCTAAAGTTGGTATTGTAATGGGCAGTGACTCAGATCTTCCGGTTATGAGCAAGGCGGCAGAGATGCTTGAAAAGTTCGGAATTGATTATGAGATTACGATTATTTCGGCACACAGAATGCCGGATGTATTTTTTGACTATGCTTCCAAAGCGGAGGAGAAGGGTATTAAGTGTATTATTGCGGGTGCAGGCGGTGCGGCACATCTTCCGGGAATGTGTGCGGCTATATTCCCGCTTCCGGTAATTGGTGTACCTATTCATACAAAGTCACTTGGAGGAGTTGATTCACTTTATTCAATAGTTCAGATGCCAAGTGGTATCCCTGTGGCTACAGTTGCCATTGACGGCGGTGCCAATGCAGGTATTCTGGCAGCGAAGATACTTGCAACGTCCGATGCGGAGCTTCTTGACAAGCTGAAGGCTTATAAAGAGGATTTGAAGGCGGGCGTTATGGCAAAGAAAGAAAAGATCGAAAAAACAGGCTATAAGGGATATAATGCTTAAATAACATCACATATTTTGGAGGAAAGAAAAATGGATTACAAGAAGGCCGGAGTCGATATTGAAGCAGGATACAAGTCAGTAGAGCTTATGAAGGAGTATGTAAAGGGAACAATGAGACCTGAGGTGCTTGGAGGTCTTGGCGGTTTCTCAGGAGCGTTCTCGTTAAAGGCAATTAAGGATATGGAAGATCCTGTTTTATTATCGGGAACAGACGGATGCGGTACGAAGGTTAAGCTTGCTATCATCATGGATAAGCATGACACGATAGGTATCGATGCAGTTGCTATGTGTGTAAATGACGTTGCATGTGCAGGTGGTGAGCCATTGTTCTTTTTAGACTATATTGCCTGTGGAAAGAATTATCCGGAGAAAATCGCCATGATTGTAAAGGGCGTTGCAGAGGGCTGCAAGATGTCCGAGTGCGCACTTATCGGCGGTGAGACGGCTGAGCATCCGGGACTTATGCCTGAAGAAGATTATGATTTGGCAGGCTTTTCAGTGGGAGTAATCGACCGCAAGGATATGATTACAGGTGAGAGCATTAAGGATGGAGACACGCTTGTTGCCATTGCTTCTTCCGGTGTTCATTCAAATGGTTTTTCACTTGTTCGTAAAGTATTCGAGAGTAAGCTTACAAAGGAAGGTCTTGATACATATTATGATGAACTCGGAAAGACTCTCGGAGAGGCACTTCTTGAGCCTACAAGAATCTATGTGAAGGCGCTCAAGTCCGTTAAGAATGTGGGCGTTAAGATTAAGGGCTGCAGCCATATTACCGGAGGAGGCTTCTATGAGAATATTCCGAGAATGCTTCCTGAGGGCATCAGAGCAGAGGTTAAGAAGGACAGCTACGAGGTTCCTGCAATCTTTAAGATGCTTCAGAGAGAAGGAAATATTGATGAACATATGATGTACAACACATTCAACATGGGCGTGGGCATGGTGCTTGCAGTTGACCCTGCAGATGCCGATAATACAATAGCAGCCATCAATGCTTCAGGTGAAAAGGCATTTGTTATCGGCAAGGCAGTGTCCGGAGAGAAGGGAGTTACCTTATGCTAAGGATTGCCGTACTTGTATCAGGCGGAGGAACCAATCTTCAGGCGATTATTGACAAAATTGCATCAGGTGAAATACATAATACGGAAATTGCAGTTGTCATAAGCAACAACCGCAAGGCTTATGCTCTTGAGAGAGCTAAAAATAACAATATCCCTGCGGAATGTATTTCTCCTAAGAGCTTTGAGGATAGGAAAAAATTTCACAGGGCGCTCCTTGCTGCCGTGGATTCATATAATGTTGACCTTATAGTGCTCGCCGGTTTTCTTGTTGCCATACCGGATATTATGGTTAAGGCATATACAAACAGAATTATAAATATACATCCATCACTAATACCTTCGTTCTGCGGAAAGGGTCACTACGGGCTTCATGTCCATGAGGCGGCTCTTGGCAGAGGAGTTAAGGTGACAGGTGCAACCGTTCATTTTGTGGACGATGGAACGGACACAGGCCCTATAATTTTACAGAAGCCTGTTATGATTGAGCAGGACGATACGCCGGAGACACTACAGAGACGTGTCATGGAGCAGGCTGAATGGGTGATACTTCCTCAGGCTGTTGATTTGATAGCGCAGGGGAAGGTCAAGGTAATTGACGGTAAGACTGTAATTGAACAATGATAAAATGTGCTGTCCGGACAAGTGGTGCCGGACAGTATTGTTAAAGTTTCAGACAGAAAGGAACAGTTATGAGAATTCTTATTGTTGGTAGTGGTGGAAGAGAGCATGCGATAGCATGGAAATGTGCACAGAGTAAGAGGGTTGACAAGATATTCTGCGCCCCGGGTAATGCCGGAATCGGTCAGATAGCTGAATGTGTTCCTATTACGGCTATGGAATTTGACAAGCTTGCAGCATTTGCCAAGGAGCAGAAGATAGACCTTACGATTATCGGTATGGATGATCCTCTTGTGGGAGGAATCGTCGATGCATTCGAGGCAGCAGGACTCCGCGTATTCGGACCGAGAAAGAATGCGGCCATACTTGAAGGATCTAAGGCATTTTCAAAGGATCTTATGAAGAAGTATAACATTCCTACGGCGGGATATGAGACCTTCAACAGTTCGGAGGCTGCACTTGAGTATCTTAAGACGGCAGAGTATCCTACAGTTCTTAAGGCTGATGGTCTTGCTCTCGGGAAGGGTGTACTCATCTGTAACACCAAGGAGGAAGCTGAGGCAGGTGTTAAGACACTTATGCTTGACAAACAGTTCGGCTCTGCAGGTGACAGAATAGTCATAGAGGAATTCATGACAGGACGAGAGGTGTCGGTTCTCTCATTTGTAGACGGACATACAATCAAGATTATGACATCGGCTCAGGATCATAAGCGCGCAAAGGATGGCGACAAGGGACTTAACACAGGCGGAATGGGAACATTCTCACCAAGTCCTTTCTATACACCTGAGGTTGACGAGTTCTGTAAGAAGTACATATATCAGGCAACCGTTGATGCCATGAAGGCAGAGGGAAGAGAATTCAAGGGAATTATCTTCTTCGGACTTATGCTCACACCGAAGGGACCTCGCGTGCTTGAGTACAATGCGCGCTTCGGCGATCCTGAGACACAGGTTGTGCTTCCAAGAATGAAGAACGATATTATTGATGTGTTCGAGGCATGTATTGATGGAACACTCGATAAGATTGACCTCGAGTTCGAGGATAATGCCGCTGTATGTGTCGTGCTTGCATCTGACGGATACCCGGAGAAGTATGAGAAGGGCAAGCTTATCACAGGACTTGAGGCGTTTGACAACAATCCCGGCTATTACTGCTTCCACGCCGGAACGAAGCGCACGGATGATGGCTTCGTGACCAACGGAGGAAGAGTGCTTGGAATCACGGCGACAGGCTCCGACCTCAAGACAGCCAGAGCCAATGCGTATAAGGCTACAGAATGGGTTTCATTTGAGAATAAGTATATGAGACATGACATCGGTAAAGCGATTGATGAGGCATAATAGGGAGCTGTCATTACAGCAATAATGGATATGACAGATAGCAGGTTATTTATGTGACATGAAGGGCGGAGTGTTCAACTCCGCCTTTTGTACAATATGGAGAAAAATATGGACAAAATCAATATCTTAGTCGTTGATGACGATGTTGAGATAGTATATATAATAAGAAAAATCCTTGCAGAGGAAGGTTTCAATGTGCTTGAGGCTTACAATGGTGAGGAAGCTCTTTCACTCCTTTCATCCCAAAGCGTCCGGCTTGTGATACTTGACATTATGATGCCTAAGATGAACGGACTTCTTGCCACGATGAAGATAAGGGAGAAAAGCAATGTACCGATACTTATTCTGTCGGCAAAGGGGGAGGAGAGCGACAGGGTTATAGGTCTTACCACAGGGGCGGATGACTACCTTGTGAAGCCGTTTATGAGGGCAGAGCTTGTGGCACGGGTCAATTCACTTTTAAGGCGCTATATGAGGCTTGGCTCCATAGCGGAGGTTAAGCCGGAATCGGTGTTAGCCTACCATGAGCTTGAGCTTGACACAGAGGCAAAGCGCTTCAGCGTGCGGGGAAGTGAGGTGAAGCTCACACCTACTGAGCTTAAGATTGTGACACTCCTTATGAAAAATCCGGGCAGGATTTTTAACGCGAAGGAGATATATGAACGGGTGTGGGACAGTGACGCTTACGCGGCTGAAAATACGGTAATGATTCATATAAGCCGCATAAGAAGCAAGATTGAGATTAACCCGGCGAAGCCGGAATACATAAAGGTGGTGTGGGGAATTGGTTATAAGCTTGAGAGAGAATAAGACAGCAGGCAGAGCTTTGCTAATTGCCGCGGCGGTGTTTCTTACCGGAGCGGTATATTTTCTCACGGCGTTTTGTGAGTGGGAGCAGGTGAGCTTTAACTGGAGCTATGATTATGGGTACTGCCTGCCGGTGGGGCTTGGTTTTATAGTCCTTTTTATTCTAAGCTTCACGCTTGCGGGCAGCCTTTTTAAACATGCGAAAAGCAGTGTGATGATGGAATTCAGAGCCCTGATTATGGCTCTGTCACTGATGACGGTCTTGTTGTGGATATACATTTATTACAACTGTGCCGGAGGATGGTATCATATTGATTTTATCAATGTAAATATAGAATTGAATCTTGAAAGAAGATTTGCCATGTATATGCTGTGGCTTCTGTGCATGCCGGCGGTCTATGTACTGCTTCTTATGCTGCAGGGATTTGCCGCACAGATACGCGAGGGTGTACTGTTAAAGAGCAGCCTTGTCTATAGAATTGCACATAAGCGAGGCAGGACAGAGAACATGAGAAGCATGGCGTGGTTATATATGCTTATCGCCTTTGAATGTATGTTGCCGCTGGCACCGGTGCTTCTTGGAATGGGGATAGGGCTTATATATATGGTAGATTACAAGCTTGCACCACTTATGATATGCCTGCTTGTCCTGATTTACTTCGCCGCCTTTATGACAGCGTATTATCTGCTGATTAACGGAAAACAGTCCATGGTAAGAAACGCCGACAATGCGATGCGGGAGGCGGTCGAGCGGGCGGTTGCGGGCGAGAAGCTCAAGGTGGAGCTCATCACCAATGTGTCGCATGACCTCAGAACTCCGATGACTTCGATAGTGGGCTATGGTGAGATGCTTGAGGGCATGGAGCTTTCGGACGAGGCAGATGAGTGCGTAAGGAAATTAAACCACAAATCGCAGTATCTTTTGTCGATGCTTGAGGATGTGTTTGATATGTCAAAGATGGCGACCGGGAACGCGACGCTCAATATGGAGGAGCTCAACCTTGTGATGCTCTTAAACCAGACCATAGCAGAGTGCGATGACAGGCTTGGGAAGTCGGGAAGAAAATTATGTGTGGATATCGATAGCGACAGTGTGCTTTTGAGGACGGATGGGAGCAGAATACACAGGGTATTTTCCAATCTCCTTGACAACGCGGTTAAATATTCGCTTGCCGGAACCAGAATATTTGTCACGCTGAAAACGTATGGTGACAGAGTTTCTGTAGAAATTATGAACACTTCGTCATACGAGATGAATTTTACGCCGGAGAGGATAACCCAGAGGTTCGTGCGCGGGGATAGTGAGCGCACAGGCGAGGGGAGCGGAATAGGACTTGCCATCGCAAAGACATACACTGAGGGCGTGGGCGGCAGCTTTGACATAAAGCTGAAGGGAGATTCCTTCAGTGCGGTTGTGACCCTCCCGCTAGAGCGTTAGGGCATATTAACACTTGAAAGAAAACTGAAAGATTTTCTAATAATTTATGAAAGTATTGTAATTTACCATGATATCAACTTAAATTCAGGGGGAAGATATCATGGTAAATTTTTTATTCTCATTTTTATTGTCTTTTCTGGCTGCCATAGCCGGGCTTGCACTGAGAGGAGCTATGCCGTTCGGCGATGGCAGTCTTTTGGCGATAGATGCGTGGGGACAGTATTATCCCATGCTGTGCGCGATGAAGGAGGCAATAAAAAGCGGGGAATTGTTCTGGTCATACAAAGGACTGCTGGGTTTTAATCTGTGGGCGCAGAATGCATATTACACCAACAGTGTATTGTGGCTGCCGCTATATCTGCTTCCGGACAGGCTGATGCTTGCCGGGATAAATATATCAGCTGCAATCAGAATAGGGCTTGCAGGGCTTACCTGTTCCATATATCTGTCCGGATGTACCACTAAAAAGAAACCGCGCGGCATGGATGTGAAGCTGCCGGTGTTTTCGGCAGCCTACGCGCTGTCGGCGTACACGCTGGCTTTCATTAACCAGTTCATGTGGATGGACGCGGTGATATGCCTCCCGCTCGTCATAAAAGGTATTGATAACATACGCTCAAAAAAAGCCGGAATACTCTATACTGCTGCGCTCTCATACACAATCATATCCAATTTTTACATCGGATATATGGTATGCCTGTTTTCTGTGGTATACTTTGTCGGCGGTGTCATCGGGGAGAGAATGTCACGGGGACAGTTGTGGGAAAAAATATGGAGATTTCTGCTGTACTCACTGATTGCCGGGGCAATAAGCGCCGTGTACACAGTGCCGACTTACTATGCCATAAGGAATACGGCTGCTTCGAGTGCCGGCTTTGGCGGAAAAATAGAGTTCTATCATCCGGTGACGGAGGTGCTTGCGGGCTTTCTGCCCTTTCAAAAGATTTCCCTTGTGTATGAGGTTCCGAACATATACTGCGGGACTATGTGTATTCTGCTGTGCATATTATCTTTTTTTACACAGAAAAATATCAGGAAGAGAATCTGCATTATTTTAGGCTGCATTTTCTTCTATTTGTCACTCAACTGTAATATCCTTGATTATGTATGGCATGGCTTTCACTATCCGAACCAGCTTCCGGGAAGATGGAGCTTTTGCCTGATGTTTCTTATTGTGAAGCAGGCGTATGTCTGCTGTGGAGGATTTGAAAAATTGTGCAGACACTTTTTGTGGTGCGGTGCTATCGTGCTGGTTCTTTTTGCCGAAGTGACTGCCAACGCGGTATATACCTTTTATAGTCAGATTCGTATGGTCGACGGAAAAGAGTATTATCAGACAGTGGAGAAATATAAGAAGGTGGCTGGGGATATCAAAACGGAGGATGGCTCAGCATTTTACAGGACGGAGCTTGAGACACCGTGGAATTTCAATCCGGGACAGCTATGCGGTTACAATGGGATATCCTGCTATTCGTCAACTATGAGCAAGGCGGCTTACGATTTTTTTGTGAATATGGGAATGTTCGTCTACGCGAAGAATCTCAGCACGCGCTATGATAAAAGCTGTGCCGCGGATGTTTTTCTTGGAGTTAAATACAGGATATATAATGACAAAGGCGGAGCGGGCTATACGAAAAACGAGGCGACTCTTCCGGTTGGTTACAGCATAAAAGCAGAGAGCTGTGAAAAATTGATAAAGCTTTTAAACGATAAGAGCGCAGATTACGGAACAGTCAAGAGCTTTATAGATGAGAACGTGCTTGGAAAAATGTACGATATATCGGTTGGGAACGGCTGGCATGGTCTTGCTGGCAAAAATGAGTATATATCGGGGAATATAATGACAAGGAGCGGCATACTTGTCATATCACTGCCATATAATGAGGGTTGGAGCATATATATTGATGATGTAAAGCAGAGGACGGAAAGCCTTGCCGGATACATGATTATGACAAACATAGAAAACGGGATACACCATATCGAAATGAAGCACAGAACAAAGGGACTTGGCACTGGAGCGGTCATAAGTATTCTGGCAATTGCGGGGGCGGTTATATATTATCGCAGGAGAAATTGATAGTGCGTAATTCTACTTTATAAGATTTGTTTCAAAATATGCTGTGTATACCTGGCTGTGTATAACGTATTATGTTTATGTATATCACGACTTTTGGGAGAAGCTTAGATGTTCTTAGAACATCTTGCTTCGGACAACGGAGCTGATATGCATAAACATAATACGTTATACACTTTTGCAATATACTGGCATATTTCTCCACATGAATGTTTATAAAAAATTAATTGTTTTTTTGCCGCATATCTGTTATATTCATACTATAACAATGATGTATCGGAGGTACAATCCCATGGTATTTGCGATTGACTTTAACAGTGATGAGGCTATATATGTGCAGCTATGCAATCAGATAATTACCTGTATTGCCATGGATGAGATGCATGAGGGTGATATTCTGCCGTCGGTGAGGCAGCTTGCCGATGTTGTGGGTGTTAATATGCATACGGTTAACAAGGCATACTCGGTGCTTCGCGAGGAGGGCTTTATCAAGCTCGACAGAAGAAGAGGTGCAGTGATTGCCGTCGATGTTGATAAGATTCGTGCCATGCAGGAACTCACCGATGATATGCGTGTTATTGTTGCAAAGGCATTGTGTAAGAATCTCACGCCGGAGGAGATTCATACTCTGGTCGATGAGATAATAAGTGAATATATAGGGGAGGACTAATCGAATGTTATGTGAGATATGTGGAGAAAATGAAGCGACCTTCCACTATTCGGAGGTTGTTAACGGTAATAAGACTGAACATCATCTGTGCAGTGAATGTGCAGCTAAGACGGATATAAGTTATTATACGAATCTGCTTGATGGGGAGGGAAGACTTGGACAGCTTTTGTCCGGACTTCTCGGTATGCCTATAGGCGGGGAACAGGATGACCCGAAGACTCATGTTGTATGTCCGGGGTGTCATCTGAGCTATGGAGAGTTCATAAAGAACAGTGCGTTTGGCTGTGCTGAATGTTATAATGTATTTGGACCGCTTCTTGATGAGAGTATCAAGAAGATACAGGGAAGCGTAAATCATCAGGGCAAAAAGCCATACAGACTTATGAAGTCAATGAGAAGTACTAATGCTGAGAATATGTCTGAAAATGAAGCTTCCGTGATTGCGGAAGCGGAGGACGGCATTGCCGATTCCACAAAACATGAGAAGAAGCCGACAAGAGCTTCTCTTGAACATGAGATTGACGTTGCGGATAAAAGGCTTAAGCAGGCTGTATTGGAGGAGGATTTTGAGGAGGCTGCGAGACTTCGCGACTATATCAAGGACTTAAGAGGTCAGATTGAGAGGCTGGACGAGAATGCTTAAATGGTATGAGAAAACCGGGAAAAACACGGATGTTGTATTGTCAAGCAGAATACGTCTTGCAAGGAATACAACGGAATATCCTTTTTCAACAAAAATAACTGCCGATGAAGGAAAGAATCTTGTGGACAGGGTTTTTGAGTGCATAGGTGACAGCGAATACGCCGATGGCTTCGAGCTTAAGCGTATGAACGGAGTAGGTGATAATCAGCGTCAATGCCTGTATGAACAGCAGGAGATTAACAGATACATGGCGGGACGTAAGGATGGAGCGGCAGCACTCTCCCATGACGGCGGCTTATCAATTATGGTCAACAGTGAGGATCATATCAGAATACAGGCGATGATAGCAGGGATGGATATGGAGGCGTGCCTTAAATCGGCAAATATGTATGATGACCTTCTCGAAGAGCATTTTAATTATGCATTCAGCGAAAAATATGGATATCATACGACATACCCAACCAATGTCGGAACGGGAATGAGGGCTGCATACAGACTGCATCTGCCGGTGCTTGCCAACACTAAGAAGTTACAGCTTCTTGCAAATGAACTTGGACGTTTCGGGGTACGCATGTCAGCATGTTTTGGTGAAGGACTGAATGGAATGGGTGATATTTATCAATTTTCCAATCAGCGGACATTAGGCCAGTCGGAGGAAGATATAATTCATAATCTTGACAGCGTTGTTCAGCAGATAGTGCGGCAGGAACGCACTTTAAGAAAAGATTATCTGGATTCAGGGCGAATAAGAGCTGAGGATGAGGCATATAAATCTTATGGCGTGTTAAAATATTCAAGATGTCTTAATTTAAAGAATGCGATGGTGCTTCTGTCGGAGATACGTCTTGGACTGTGTCTTGGCACAATCAGATTCAAGGATGCCGGGGATTTCTCGACGTACTCTATGATGCTTGCCGTCCAGCCTAGAACGCTTCAGTTTAATAACTGTAAGGAGAAGGCAATGTCGGTGGAGGAGGTCGATGTGCTTCGCGCAAAATATATCAGGGAGCACATTCCGGAGCTTGACGAACAATAAAGACTGATATTAAAATATACAGTTAAGTAATAGGTAATTGTGAAACAGGAATTGTAACTGAAAAGTTGGGTAATATAGAGAGGAATACATTATGCAGATAGGATTTACTAAGAAAGCGGAGGAAGCACTTGGACTTGCGGCTGAGGCAGCAGGTGAATTAGGACACAATTCCGTCGGAACCGAGCATATTCTGCTTGGACTTTTAAGGCAGAGAGATTGCGTTGCAAGTGCTGTTCTTATAGAGAACGGAGCTGACGAGGAGCGGATAGTCGCGATTTTAGAGCAGCTTATATCACAGGAAAGTAATGTGAATGTTGCCGAGCCTGATTCATATACACCGAGGGCTAGAAGAGTGCTTGACCAGGCTGCCGGGGAAGCAGTACGTTTCAAGGCACAGCTTATTGGCACAGAGCATATCCTGATTGCCATAATCAAGGAGAATGACAGTGTTGCACTGAGACTTCTCAATACAATAGGTGTCAATATTCAGAAGACATATGTTGACCTTCTCATCGCAATGGGCGAGGACAGCAGTGCATATAAGGAGGATTTTCAGGGAAATAAACAGAAAAATAAGAAGAACCCGACTGCGACGCTTGACCAGTACAGCAGGGATTTGACAAAGCTTGCCGCTGAGGGAAAGCTGGACCCTGTAATCGGCAGAGAGAAGGAAATACAGAGAGTTATTCAGATAACCAGCAGAAGAACCAAGAACAATCCATGCCTTATAGGTGAGCCGGGTGTTGGTAAAACAGCGGTTGTTGAAGGACTTGCACTCAAGATTGTCGAGGGAGATGTGCCGGAGACAATCGCTGACAAGAGACTTCTCACACTCGATTTGTCGGGAATGGTTGCAGGCTCGAAGTACAGAGGCGAGTTCGAGGAGCGTATTAAGAAGGTTATTGCTGAGGTAAAGGCTGCCGGCAATATTCTTTTGTTTATAGATGAGCTTCACACGATTATAGGTGCAGGAGGAGCGGAGGGCGCGATTGATGCATCCAATATACTTAAGCCTTCACTTGCCAGAGGTGAGGTTCAGATAATAGGTGCAACAACTCTTGAAGAATACCGCAAGTATATCGAGAAGGATGCCGCACTGGAGAGACGTTTTCAGCCTGTCAATGTGGAGGAGCCGTCGGAGGATGCGGCGGTTGAGATTCTTAAAGGAATCAGACCGGCGTATGAAAGACATCATGGAGTCAGAATTTCCGATGCAGCACTTGTTGCAGCGGTTAAGATGTCTGAGAGATATATCAACGACAGATTTTTGCCGGATAAGGCTATTGATCTCATAGATGAAGCGGCATCTAAGACCAGACTGGGAGTGTATATTAAGCCTGATGCGATTAAGAACCTTGAGGACGAGATTTCGGCGATGGATGCGCAGAAAGAGACTGCAATCAAGGAAGAGGCTTATGAGAAAGCTGGAGAAATAAAGAAAAAGCAGCTAAAGAAGATGGAAAAGCTTGGAAAACTTAATGAAAAGTGGAACAGTGATAAGACTGATAAGCGCATGGTGGTAGGCGAGAATGAGATTGCGGATGTTGTATCCGATTGGACAAAGATACCGGTAAAGAAGCTTGCAATGGAGGAGTCGGAGAGACTCATGAATCTTGAGAAGATTCTTCATGAGCGTGTAGTCGGTCAGGATGAGGCTGTAACAGCCGTTGCGAAGGCAATCAGACGAGGAAGGGTTGGGCTTAAAGACCCTAAAAGACCGATTGGTTCATTCCTCTTTTTAGGACCTACAGGTGTCGGTAAGACGGAATTGTCAAAAGCACTTGCGGATGCCATGTTTGGTTCGGAAAATGCACTTATACGAGTTGATATGTCCGAATATATGGAAAAGCACAGCGTGTCTAAGATGATTGGTTCGCCTCCCGGATATGTAGGATATGAGGAAGGCGGGCAGCTCAGTGAGAAGGTCAGAAGAAATCCATATTCGGTTATTCTTTTTGATGAGATTGAAAAGGCTCATCCTGATGTATTCAATATCCTGCTGCAGGTGCTTGACGATGGACATATTACGGATTCAACGGGAAGAAAGGTTGATTTTAAAAATACAGTTATTATTATGACTTCAAATGCAGGTGCACAGAATATTATTTCTCCTAAGAATCTTGGATTTGCCTCGGATAACAGCAAGGAGCATAACCATGCCGTTATGAAGGAAAGAGTCATGGAGGAGGTTAAGACCATATTCAAGCCGGAGTTCCTCAACAGAATTGACGAGACCATTGTGTTCCATACGCTCACAAAGGAAAATATCGGAAGCATCATTGATATTCTTCTTGAGTCAATCAACAAGCGTATTAAAGAGCAGATGAACATGGCGATAAAGCTTGACGATGCGGCTAAAAATTATATAATTGACAGCGGTTATGACGAGAAGTACGGGGCAAGACCCCTTAAGAGGGCACTTCAGAGTAAAGTCGAGGATGAACTGGCTGAGAAGATACTTGAAGGAAAATTTAAGGCGGGAGATACGGTGCTTGTAAGCCTTGAAGATAATAAGCTTGTATTTTCAAAATCCAAGTAAAATTTAGTGGAAATTTGAGAGATTCTGTACTATAATAACTCTAAAAGTTACAGATTAACGAGAGATTTGTAATAAAAATACTTCGGTAAGATGCCGAATGCAGGAGGAGCGGTTATGCCAGTAATTGAGGAATTAATCAAGGTTGAGAAGGATGGCTCAATCAGTTTTGGCAACTACGAGTTGGATACCAAGGCAAAGCTTGACAATTTTGAGGTGAACGGAGACAGCTATAAGGTTAAGACATACAATGAGATTACCAAGCTTGAACAGAACGGTAATTTTGTATATGAGTCAGTACCGGGAACGGCTGTTAATGGCTTTGCTGCAGATGATAGCACGGTGAAGTTCTATGTTGAAGGTGCAGAGGATGCACAGATTACACTTGGACTTGAAGCTGATACAGAGTATAAGGTATTGGTTGACGGAGTTGTGATTGGCAATATGAAAACCAATATCAGTGGTAAATTAAGTCTCAGTGTTGAGCTTACGGGAAGACCTGTTAAGGTTGAAGTTAATAGAATGTAATTAAAAAGTATTTGATTGACAGGGTTGTATACGCGGGTATGCGGGACAACCCTGTTTGAGTATTGACTATGAGGTGGGTATGGCAAAAGCAAAAAATACTGCTTTTTTTTGTAAAGAATGTGGATATGAATCGTCAAAATGGCTGGGACAGTGTCCGGAATGCAGACAGTGGAATACTTTTGTGGAGGAGCCTGTTGCCAAGCAGATGGTATCGGGAGGAATCAGGGGAATTGCGAATAGGGATGTAATGCCGTCTGTGCTTTCAGAGATATCGCTTGAAGATGAGGAGAGAACACTCACAGGTTATTCGGAGCTTGACAGAGTTTTAGGCGGTGGAATCGTGAGAGGCTCGCTTGTGCTTGTAGGAGGAGACCCGGGAATTGGCAAATCTACCCTGCTTCTTCAGGTGTGCCGGAATCTTTCGGTATCAAAGAATGTCTTGTACATATCGGGTGAGGAATCTCTAAGACAGATAAAGCTTCGTGCGGACAGAATAGGAGAATTTTCAGAAAAACTGTCACTCCTCTGCGAGACGAATCTGGATGTAATTGATGATGTGGTGAGAAAGACAATGCCGGATGTCGTGATAATCGATTCAATACAGACTATGTACTGTGAAAATACAGCGTCGGCTCCGGGAAGCGTAAGCCAGGTCAGGGAGTCGACATCGGTTCTTATGCAGCTTGCAAAGGGACTTAATATTTCGATATTTATTGTGGGACATGTAACGAAGGAGGGGGTGGTTGCGGGTCCGAGAATACTTGAGCACATGGTTGATACGGTACTGTATTTTGAAGGAGATAAGAACGCAGCCTACCGTATTCTGCGTGCGGTTAAGAATCGTTTCGGTTCAACTAATGAGATTGGTGTATTTGAGATGCAGGAGACGGGGCTTAAAGAAGTTACCAACCCATCGGAGTATATGCTTGACGGAAGACCTGATGGAGCATCCGGTTCGGTAGTTGCATGCCTTATGGAAGGAACAAGACCGATGCTTGTTGAGATTCAGGCACTTGTATGCCAGTCTAATTTCGGTATGCCGAGGAGAACGGCGGCGGGAGCGGATATTAACAGATTTAATCTGCTTATGGCTGTTCTTGAGAAAAGAATAGGGTTGAGACTTTCTGGATGTGATGCTTATCTTAATATAGCAGGAGGACTGCGGATTTCGGAACCTGCGCTCGATCTTGCAATAGTCTATGCGGTATTGTCAAGCTATAAGAATATAGCGGTTGATCACAATACCATTGTGTTCGGAGAAGTTGGACTTACGGGCGAGGTCAGAGCGGTAAGTCATGCGGCTGTAAGGGTTAATGAGGCAATTAAGCTGGGATTTACCACATGTATTATGCCTGAGGTGTGTCTTAAGAATCTTAAACCGGATGGCAAAATTAAGCTTGTGGGTATAAAATCAGTGAGTGAGCTCCTTAAAGCAATAGGAGAGGAATAATATATGTATCAGGAGATTTTTTTTACAGGAGGAAATAAAGATAATGGATAATAATGTATTGGTTAACGAGATGAAGAAGGTCGTATATGACCTTGATGAATCACAGCTTAAGGTGGAGAAACATGCATTTGATGTAATTAATTCTTCGGATACATCACTAAATCTTGTCAGAGAGGGTATAACGAGTATAGGTGATATTATTGAGCAGATTAACAGACTCAATGACGTTGTTGAGCGCTCATCTGAGAATATTAAGGAGCTTGAGAATCTCTCAAAAATGATAGAGGGATTTACTCAGGTTATAAGTGGAATTGCCAATAAAACTAATATACTTTCACTCAATGCGTCCATCGAGGCGGCAAGAGCAGGCGACCAGGGAAGAGGTTTCTCGGTTGTTGCGGGTGAGGTTCGTAATCTTGCGGCACAGACGGCGAAGTCGTCAAAGGAGATTGCAGATACTATTGTAAAGGTTCAGGAGTTCATATCCAACACCGTCCAGTCGATGAATCAGATATATGAAAATACCACAAAGCAGCATGAGATGGCAGGCTCTGTAAATGAACTCCTCAATAAGGTGCTCGATGCAGCTCTTGTCGCTAATGATGAGTCAAGGGGAATGGAACATGAGATTGCTTATCAGAGAGATATAACTGACAACGCAAAGAATGTGCTTGATAATTATCTGGGGTGATTAGGCGGTATTATTAACGATGGAGAAAAGCAAATGAATAAAGGATTGGAAAAAATCAAAAAAAATATTATTTTGTACATAGCTTGTATATGTGCAGTATTTTTACATTTTTATGCATTGGATAAAATACCTATGGCATGGCATCCGGATGAAGCCGGGTCAGCTTATGATGCATGGTGCATAGCTAATTACGGGGTTGACAGATACCGAATGTCATATCCGGTATTGTTTACGAACTTTGGCGGTGGAGGTCAGAGTGCACTTTATACATATATGGCCTCTTTTTTTGTTAAAATATTTGGAATGTCATTATATGTTTTCAGAATTCCTGCAGCGATAATGTCATTGGCAGTAATGTTTTCGGGAATAGGTGTTTTGACGGTGTTGAAAGCTGAAAAAAAACAGAAAATCATGTGGGTAGTACTATATACTATTCTTCCGTATTTTTTTATGGCAGGCAGAATAGGACTTGACTGTAACCTTATGCTCGGAATGTCATCGGTGTTTATATGTTCTTTGATATATGCACTCAAAAAAGACAAAACATGGATGTATATCATATCGGGTCTGGCAGCGGGGATTGTCCTGTACACATACACAGTGAGTTATCTGGTTATGGTTCTGTTTATTGTAATGACATTTATTTTGATGCTGGTATATAAAAGATTTAATTTTTTGAATGCTGTAGCTTTTTGTGTGCCGCTTGCCGTGCTTGCATTACCTCTTATAATAGTTCAGGTTATCAATATTTTTGATTTGGAAACACTCGTAATAGGCAAGATTACATTTGTTAAACTGGCTGGATACAGAGGCGGAGAAGTGGATATACCGAGAATAAGCAGACTGCCTAAGGTGCTCAAGGTCGTTTTTCTTCATGATGAAATGAGATATAATTCCAATCCGAAATTTTGTACGCTGTATTATGCTTCAATACCTTTTTTTGTTGTCGGACTGATCAACGCAGTATATCAGTTTATAAAGAATATTAGAGATAGAAAGTTTCATCCGTCAGATATAATTCTGCTCTGGTTTACAGCAGAGATTATTGCAGGCACCATGTTAGGTGGAGGTGGACCTAATACAAATAAAATGAACGGTATATTTTTCAGTGTATTATTTTATGTGGTCGGTGGAGTTAATTTGATAATTGATAAAGCCAAACATAAAAAAACAGTTACTATTATTATAGCCATCATTTATTTGATTTTTGCCGTAACATTTTTTAAATATTATTTTACACAAGAAAAGTATTTTAAATACGCAGGCTTTAACGGAACCCTGGAGCACGCCTTTGATATTATAGAGAGCAATGATTCGCTTAAAGATAAGACGGTATATATTGGATGGGGCGTGAATACATATATCTATTATTTTCTGACAGAATTGCCGTCACCATATGAAATGCATATTGAAGACTACATGGGAGAATGTGGCAAATATAAATTCTTTTTTCCGGAAGAGATTGAAGAAAATGCCTGCTATATTATGTTCGGCTGGAGCGATACGTATAATACATTGAGTCAAAGAGACGATTTTCAGATGATAGAGCTTGAAAACGACATAAGACTTGCGTATTGATGTTATGATATCCGAAAAACCTTCACTTGAACTTAAAACAAGTGAAGGTTTTTGCTTTATAGAATTCAGATGTCAAAACATGCAGTTTGATTCCAAACAGGTATATCATGTTATATTTAGGTATATCAGCTCCGCTGTATGAAGTAAGTTGTTCTAACGACATTGAAATAATATTTCTGCTTCAGTCATAGATACAAAATCAACCTTCCATGGCAGTACGATATACAGAGTCTTAAGAACAACTAAGCTTCTTCGGAAACGTCAGAAATGGTGCATAATGGGGAAAAATAAAAATGACATGACAAAAGAGCGAAGGGGCTTCGCCATGACGTTGTACAAGGAATTCTTAAAAATCAGAATATTTAAACAATTTGAACTTTTTTTGATAAAAAACTATTTATAATTTAGGGGTTTACAAATCAAGGACGGCGTGCTATTATAAACAAGCCTTGAAACACAAGGCATTGGGCGGCGCGGAAGCGGCTCAGAAGAATTGTAAACAGTTTTTAGAAAAAAGAAAAAATTCTTAAAAAGCTGTTGACAAATACCTTACAAGGTGTTAATATAAAGAACGTCGCCAAGATACAGCGGTGACGGTCGGGAATGATAACTTTGCTTGAGAAGAAATGCTTCAAAAAAGTTTTTAAAAAAAGTTAAAAAAGTTCTTGACAGATAAAACCAAGTATGGTAATATAAACAAGCTGTCGCTGATGCGGACAACAAGTTCACAAAGGCACAGAGTTCTTTGATAACTGAACAGTAAAACAACCCTGAAAATTCTAACGGGTTTCAAAGTGGTTTCTGCTTTGAAAACCGGAGAATATTCAGAAACGAACTGTATTTATTCAATAAATACGAACCAAGAACAGATAAATCGGAAACGAAATTGAACTTCTTAATCTAAGAAAGTCCAGTAGTAAGTTCTGAGGGAATCAACTTTTATATGAGAGTTTGATCCTGGCTCAGGATGAACGCTGGCGGCGTGCTTAACACATGCA
>ERZ772818.509-NODE-509-length-40322-cov-11.562073_pt1 | contig 40322 bp, 39 predicted proteins | sample MGYA00580837_ERZ772818 | MGnify/ENA primary metagenome ERZ772818 (study PRJEB29015, sample SAMEA2737671) | human gut metagenome | biome: human gut; feature: human-associated habitat; material: faeces | place: China | collected 2012 ...
AATCCTGCGTGCTGACGGGACGTGGGAAAATATTGGCGGGATGAAGTAACCCGACAGCTTCACAAAAACCGGAGTCCGGCTCCGGTTTTTGTGTTGCAATGTTCGGGGGATATTTGTTAAGTAGATGATAGAGGCGCTAATTCAACAGGGAGATAAATTAATGCCGATAAATCTGACATCTTATTTGGGGTTACAGGAGGCGAAAGTTGTCCCGGCCGTTGTGTTTTCTAGTTTTACTTTAGTGTACCAAGTAAAAGGAGTGCGATAATGCTCCCCACGACAAATATCCCTGTAAATTCTGGAATAATATCTTTTGAAAGTCCTGTAGATTCGCCATCTAACGAGGATATTAAAGTTGCGCTCGAAAAGTGGTGTACTGAGGGTGATTTCAGCGAACCTCGTCATGAGGTTGCATCAAAAATACTTGATGTTATAAGTACTGATGGAGAGACTTTATCAATCAGTGAGTCAATAACAACATTACCAGACTTGCTTCCTGGTTCTTTGAAAAAGCTGGTTTTGAATGGATGTACAGAGCTTAAATCGATAAACTATCTTCCACCCGGCTTATCTTCATTAAGTATGGTTGGATGCTCATCATTAGAGGCCATAAATTGCAACATACCTGGCTCTGTTGATAATTTGTCCTTATGCCATTGTCGTTCTTTGAAACATATAGAAGGAACCTTTCCTGAGACGCTCAGGAATTCCGTATATTTAAATGGCTGTAATTCATTAAATGAATCGCAACGTCAATTCCTTGAATATGATGTCAGTCAAGGCCGTGCCTGCCTGAGCAAAGCTGAGCTTACTGCTGACTTAATGTGGTTGTCTGCTAACCGAACGGGTGAAGAGCCTTCTGAACAATTAAATTATTCTGGATGTGACTTGTCAGGTCTAAGTCTTGCAGGGCTGAATCTATCATCAGTAAATTTTTCTGATTCCAGATTTGATGATGCTGATCTTCGTGGCTGTAACCTGTCAGGTGCATCTTTGAAAAACACATCTTTCAAGAATTCTGTTCTGGAGGAGTGTGATTTATCTTTCGCTGATTTGGCAAATAGCACAATCAGCGCATCGTTTGATAGAGCTAATTTTAGTGGCGCTAATCTTAGCAGTGCATCATTTATTGGTTCTTCATTTAAAGAAACACCTCCAGACCTGAAAGATGCACAGTTGGTGGGGGCTATTATAGTTCCCGGGATGGAGCTTAGAGGTGCTATTTTAGAACAAGATAATATATCTTTATCTGTGCAAAATAATTGTATTAGTTTAGTTTGTTGTCAGATACATATTCCGGTGGGTTCAGAAAACATATACTCAGTTCTTAACAGCAGCAGAGTTCCAGATACTTCTGTCATGCGAACAATTAATTCAGTTGATTCAGCATATAACGATGAAAAAGTTCGGTCTGTGGAGGACCTGATAAGAACATTACCAGTGGGTATATTTGATAAATTTAATCCCTATGAAACATTGTCGTTGAGTAATGCTTTCAGTATTCCTCCATATCTTGAAAGTTCTTATATTCAGGAATGGCTTCAGGATATATCCGGTCGTTATTATAATTTTATGACAGACTGGTGGTCTAAATATCCTCCGGGAGATATGAGAGATGGCCGTGCATTTGAAAATATGAACGATGGTGCATTTTTACAGGCTGGAATTTATTTTGAAAAACATCCAGAAAAAATGTTGTTGTGCAATAATGTATTTATACAAATGGCTGCCTATGGTATGCAGTACGAAGGCGCAAAAAATCAGTTCATGGAATTATATGATAAATATCTGCAACACCCTAATGTAAATAAAATTTCACAGCAAAGTGATTTCGGTAGAGGTGATGGCTCTGGTAAGCCAGACTGGCATGATTTTAATAATGCATATAACTGGATTTTACTGTCATCATCGGATGATAATCTGGAAATGATGTTATCTTTAAATGATATGTATAGTATGTTATCTCCAGATTCCTCAACATACTGGAAATCATTTTTCTTGTTTAAAAATGGAGAGCTCCAGAATACTAACGATTATACACTTGGGAAATTATTTTCACAGTCATTCCCATTGTTTAGTGTAGCATATAATGAAGCGTGTTCGCGTGTTTTTTTACCTGATTTTTTAGATAAGATTATATCTGATGTCTCACTTAAGCGGATGTTTATAGATGCTCTGGAGTCTGATAAATCAGAAATAAAAATGGTTGATTATACTCAGCAACAAAAAATTGGGGCTATATGGAAAGAGCATCTTGATGGTTGGAGTTTAGCTCCAGAACATTTAAAAACAATAACAGAAAAAACTAATATAGGGAGTCTTTCAGATACGGAAAAGGCTGAGATATTATTTTGTTTAGGTGCTGTTTTTTGTAAGTACACGTCATCTGATATATTTGGAACGGAGCATGAGTCTCCTGAGATCCTGCGTCGTTATGCAAATGGTCTTTTGGAAGAGGCATATAAACTGGCACCTGAGATATTTAGCAAAAGAGAGTTTTATGATGATGTCAGGGACAGGTTGCAAGGACGGAATAATGCATTTTCATGCACTGCGGTTTTAGCTGATATATTAACAAGCCATGCAAAGGGAAATTTTACTGATATTTTTGAGCAGTATTATCCATTAGCATGGCGTTGATGTCTGTTGCTACGTGATGCCAATATATATTGCAAATCACAGGGCAGACAGCTCATTAAACTTGGTAAGCCTTGCTACGATAAGGAAGGATTACCATTGTGGTGTCATTAGCTCACATGTGTATGGGAGCTTTAAACGTTCCTGTTACTCGTTGGAACACCTGCCTTGCAGGGATAAAAGCTATGCTGTCCGTTATCGTCTGGGCTAGTGAATTGGTGGCACTGAAATATATAAAACCATATTAAGTATCAATATGAAAATTCCCGTTCTCCAACCTGGCTTCAACTTTTTTGCCCCTGCTGGATACTCTGCTGCCGTTGCTCCTAATCGTGCTGAAAATGCCTATGCGGATTACGTTTTGGATATAGGCAAGCGAATACCGCTTTCCGCAGCAGATTTAAGCAACGTATACGAAAGTGTAATTCGCGCCGTCCATGACAGCCGTAGCAGGCTCATCGATCAGCATACGGTCGATATGATTGGCAACACTGTACTTGATGCGTTGAGCCGATCACAAACATTTCGTGATGCCGTAAGCTATGGCATTCATAATGAGGAGGTACACATTGGTTGCATTAAATACAGAAACGAATACGAACGTAACGAAGAATCCCCTGTCAAAGTTGATGATATTCAATCATTAACCTGTACCGAATTATATGAATACGATGTCGGGCAAGAACCAATACTCCCCATTTGCGAGGCAGGAGAAAACGATAACGAAGAGCCTTATGTCAGTTTTAGTGTTGCGCCAGATACTGACTCTTATGAGATGCCATCGTGGCAGGAAGGACTGATTCACGAGATTATTCATCATGTTACTGGGGCTAGCGATCCATCTGGAGATAGTAATATAGAGCTAGGACCCACCGAGATTCTCGCACGTCGTGTCGCTCAAGAGCTGGGATGGAGTGTTCCCGACTTCAAAGGATATGCAGAGCCAGAACGTGAAGCTCATCTTAGGTTACGCAACCTGAATGCCCTTCGACAGGCTGCCATGAGGCATGAAGAGAATGAGAGGGCTTTCTTCGAAAGGCTGGGTATGATCAGTGATCGATATGAGGCGAGTCCTGATTTCACAGAGTATTCCGCTGTGTCTAACATAGGATACGGATTTATCCAGCAACATGATTTTCCAGGGGTGGCTATCGACGAGAATTTACAGGATGTAAATCAGATCCAACTGTATCACGGTGCTCCTTATATCTTTACATTTGGGGATGTGGACAAACACAATCAGCGCTGATTCGTCTTTGCTGTGACATAAGGTTACTACTCATACATTTTAACAGAGTTTATGATGGGTAATCGTGAAACATTGTATGTAAAGGCAATTTCCCTAATTTTACTGTTGTAAGTGAGCCTAGCGGGAACGGTACCGCCAGCATCACCGGCTTCGGCCCAGTAAAAAGAGACGTGGAAAGATGCACAACAGGCACTACGCATCATGCATGGATTTAGGGCGCTCATCATTCACACAGTACTGCTAAAAAATTATTAAGGAAAGCGCGGCACTTCGTATGTAAGAACGTGTCGCGGTTGGCTGGTGAACTTTCGATAGTGCGAGTATTGAATGATTTCCAGCCGTTACTGATTTTACTCGTTAATTAGCGAACAAACCACTCGTCAGCAGACTCCCAGGTATCTTTCAGCGTCTCCTGAACAAAAGTTTTTGCAGAATCTTTATCGGCGGTGCGAGTAACTGAAAGGCCATCGTTGCTGGTGGATTTGATGATCACTTCTACATCGTCATAACGTTTACTGACACGTCGCAGCATTTCTTGTTGCAGGGCAGGAACAGAACCTTTTGGCATTTTGTTGATTTTGGCTGCGGGGTATCTGTGGGGCATATATGGGACATAAAAAGGCCTCAGATAAACAGCAAAATCGAGATCATGGGTTTTTAGAAAAAATACAACTACCTGAAAAAACTTAGAAAACGTCAAAAAATCCACAGGATGGTAAAAAACATCTATGAATTATGGACTTCCAGTTATATTCGCTCGGCGCAGCGTTAGTGTTTCATGAAATATTTTTTCCTGAATCATCAACGGCAATGGCGTTAATTCTGGCAATGGGAACCTATGGTGCAGGTTATGTGGCACGTATTGTCGGAGCATTTATTTTCGGCAAAATGGGCGACAGAATAGGGCGTAAAAAAGTGCTCTTTATTACCATCACCATGATGGGGATCTGTACCACCTTAATTGGTGTGCTGCCGACCTATGCACAAATTGGTGTGTTTGCGCCAATTTTGCTGGTGACGCTGCGTATTATTCAGGGGCTGGGGGCAGGCGCGGAAATTTCCGGTGCCGGTACGATGCTGGCGGAATATGCGCCAAAAGGTAAGCGCGGAATTATCTCCTCATTTGTTGCTATGGGGACTAACTGCGGAACCTTGAGCGCAACGGCAATCTGGGCCTTTATGTTCTTCATTCTCAGTAAAGAGGAACTGCTGGCGTGGGGATGGCGTATACCGTTCCTGGCGAGCGTTGTCGTGATGGTCTTTGCTATCTGGTTGCGTATGAATCTGAAAGAAAGCCCGGTCTTTGAGAAGGTTAACGACAGCAACCAACCGACAGCAAAACCTGCACCTGCTGGTAGCATGTTCCAGAGCAAATCCTTCTGGCTGGCAACAGGGCTGCGTTTTGGTCAGGCTGGTAACTCAGGTTTAATTCAGACTTTCCTTGCAGGCTATTTAGTGCAGACGTTATTGTTTAACAAAGCAATTCCAACAGATGCATTGATGATCAGTTCGATTCTCGGCTTTATGACCATTCCGTTCCTTGGTTGGTTATCCGATAAAATAGGTCGCCGGATCCCGTATATTATTATGAATACCTCTGCGATTGTGCTGGCGTGGCCAATGCTTTCTATCATCGTAGATAAAAGCTATGCCCCGAGCACCATTATGGTTGCACTGATTGTGATTCATAACTGTGCGGTGCTGGGATTATTTGCTCTGGAAAACATTACCATGGCAGAAATGTTCGGCTGTAAAAACCGCTTTACCCGAATGGCTATTTCTAAAGAAATTGGTGGTCTTATCGCTTCCGGTTTTGGTCCTATCCTGGCGGGGATTTTCTGCACCATGACGGAATCCTGGTATCCGATCGCCATTATGATCATGGCATATTCTGTGATTGGTTTAATCTCTGCGCTGAAAATGCCAGAAGTGAAAGACCGTGATTTAAGTGCGCTGGAAGACGCCGCAGAAGATCAACCACATGTTGTCAGAGCTGCGCAACCTTCCAGAAGTCTTTAAATCCTCAATCCCTTCTCTTACCGGAGAGGGGATTTTTATTCATATAACAAAACATGTAGCTTGCCATATTTATATTTAAGGAATTGTTATGGGAAATAATTTGTTATCAGCAAAAGCGACGCTCCCTGTTTATGATCGTAATAACCTGGCCCCAAGAATTGTTCATTTAGGCTTTGGTGCATTTCACCGTGCGCATCAGGGTGTGTATGCCGATATTCTTGCTACGGAACATTTCAGTGACTGGGGATATTATGAGGTCAATTTAATCGGCGGCGAACAGCAAATTGCCGATTTACAACAGCAAGATAATCTTTATACCGTTGCGGAAATGTCGGCCGATGCGTGGACGGCTCGCGTCGTTGGCGTCGTTAAAAAAGCCTTGCACGTACAGATTGATGGCTTAGAAACCGTGTTGGCTGCGATGTGTGAACCGCAAATCGCGATTGTCTCTCTGACAATCACCGAAAAAGGGTATTTCCACTCTCCGGCGACCGGACAGTTAATGCTCGATCACCCGATGGTCGTTGCCGACGTACAAAATCCCCACCAGCCGAAAACTGCAACAGGGGTGATTGTCGAGGCGCTGGCTCGCCGTAAAGCGGCAGGACTTCCCGCATTTACCGTCATGTCATGTGACAACATGCCAGAAAACGGTCACGTTATGCGTGACGTTGTCACTTCCTACGCGCAAGCTGTTGATGTAAAACTGGCACAATGGATCGAAGAAAACGTGACTTTCCCATCAACAATGGTGGACCGTATTGTGCCCGCAGTGACAGAGGATACGCTGTCGAAAATCGAACAACTTACCGGTGTGCGCGATCCTGCTGGCGTTGCCTGTGAACCTTTCCGCCAGTGGGTAATAGAAGATAACTTTGTTGCCGGACGTCCGGAATGGGAAAAAGCGGGAGCCGAACTGGTTAGTGATGTGCTGCCTTATGAAGAGATGAAGTTGCGCATGCTCAATGGCAGTCATTCATTCCTGGCGTATCTGGGGTATCTTGCCGGATATCAGCACATTAATGACTGCATGGAAGATGAACATTATCGTCATGCAGCGTATGCCTTAATGTTGCTGGAACAAGCGCCGACGCTGAAAGTGCAGGGCGTTGATTTGCAAGATTACGCTAACCGATTAATTGAACGCTATAGCAACCCGGCGCTACGTCATCGAACCTGGCAGATTGCGATGGATGGCAGCCAGAAATTGCCACAGCGGATGTTGGATTCTGTTCGCTGGCATCTGGCGCATGACAGCAAGTTCGATCTGCTGGCGCTGGGCGTCGCAGGTTGGATGCATTATGTCGGTGGTGTTGATGAACAGGGAAATCCGATAGAAATCAGTGACCCACTGTTACCTGTTATTCAGAAGGCTGTACAAAGTAGTGCCGAAGGGAAAGCGCGCGTCCAGTCATTGCTGGCGATTAAGGCGATCTTTGGTGATGATTTGCCAGACAATAGCTTGTTTACTGCAAAAGTGACGGAAGCGTACTTGTCTTTATTAGCGCATGGTGCGAAAGCGACCGTGGCGAAATATTCCGTGAAGTAAAAAAAGCAATGCCGCCATCGGCGGCATTCACACGCTTAGTTCATGCCGAGACGAATCAGGTCCAGAGGTGCCAGTTTCTCTTCACAACCTTCAACAACTACGGTTTTTCCGCGGCGGATTTGCTCAGCGGTCAGACCTTCAGTATCAATCGACAGGATCTTGCCAGTGTGACCGGTGCCGCTAACCATAACACGGCTGCCAGTGGTGATTGCGTTACGGTTACGATCGTAGGTCGTCATAGGTGTTTTCTCCTTTCTGATTTACAGTCGAAGCCCACGTAACGGGCGCAATATAAATACTCCTGTCGAGTGAAATATTTTTTGTTTTTGATCAAGCTCACATCTTTTTTGATGCATGCATGAGCCATATGACGGAGGGAATAAATATCCTCCGGCATAGCCGGAGGTTTTTCAAATGCGCCTATAAGGCTCTCTTACCAGCCGCGCCCTAACAGGCGCACACGATCTGACATTTGCATCCAACTTCGTTACTTACGGCCCGTAAACGGGCTGCCCGGATAGGGAATCGATAACTGCTCTCCCATTTTATCCTCTTCAAGCTGGTGCTTTATGTAATCCTGTATCTTCGCCGTGTTCTTACCCACCGTATCGACGTAATACCCTCTGCACCAGAACTCCCTGTTCCTGTACTTGAATTTCAAATCACCAAACTGCTCGTAAAGCATCAGACTGCTTTTCCCTTTCAGATATCCCATAAAGCCGGATACGCTCATTTTGGGCGGGATCTCCACAAGCATATGGATATGATCTGCACAGCATTCAGCTTCCAGAATCCGTACACTTTTCCACTCACACAGCTTTCTCAAAATACAGCCTATTGCTCTACGCTTCTCTCTGTAGAACACCTGTCTTCGGTATTTTGGCGCAAATACTATGTGATATTTACAGTTCCATCGGGTGTGCGCTAAGCTCTTTTCGTTCCCCATTGGGACCCCCTTTTGATTTCTTGTTTGACACTTGCAGTTGCCAGACCGCAAGGTGTTTTAACAAATCAAAAGGGGTTTTAATAACTGGCTCAAAGCTGAAAGCTTTCCGGAACCCCCAGCCTAGCTGGGGGTTTTCTGTGCACAAAAACTCTCACCCCGGATGGGATGAGAGGAAATGAATTACTCTTCGCTAAACCAGTCGCTGTTTTCCTGACGGATCTGGCGCACGGATTCGCTGATTTCCTGCAAATGTTGCGTCATTGCACGTTCTACCGCATCGCCATCACGTTTTTGCAGGGCAGAGAAAATCTCAAGATGCTGGCGTAACAGCATTTCTGGTGGAGAAACGTGGTCGAAACTCATATAGCGCACGCGATCAACGGTCGCTTTCAGGTTCTCAATGGTATCCCACGCCAGTTGACAGTCGGCAATCTGGGTCAGGAGTTGATGGAAGTTGTCATCAAGTTCAAAAAAATCATCCAGTTGCTTGCGCTCAATGGCAATGCGTTGCTGGTGAAGATTTTGTTCCAGTTGGTAGCACTGGCTTTCGGTAATCATGCTCGCCGCCCGACGCGCCACCGCGCACTCAATGGCCTGACGGATAAAACTGCCGTTGCGCACCTGGGCCATGGAAATTTTGTTGACGTAGCTGCCACGCTGCGGACGAATTTGAATCAGACCGTTTTCCGCCAGTTTAATAAAGGCTTCACGAACCGGCTGGCGTGACACATTGAAACGAACAGAAACTTCTTTTTCCGACAACGGTGTGCCTGGAGCAATCAGGCAATGGACAATGTCGCGACGAAGAATACGATAAATCTGCTGATTGACAGGCTGTGTGGGATTAAGTTGCGTTTCGACGGTCATTCGTTCTTGCTTGTGAGTGAGTTAACTGCATGAGTCTACCACTTTTTTGTGACAAGCAATAACCCGGCAGTTACGCCGGGTATAAAAATTACTGACGGTGGACATTCAGTCCGGCATAGCTTTGGGTAACCGGCATCATTTCCAGGGTATTGATATTGACGTGAGCAGGCAGCGTTGACACCCACCAGACGGCTTCGCTGACATCTTCTGGCGTCAATGCAACGGTATTTTGATAGGTTTTTTCCGCTTTACCGTCATCGCCTTTAAAGCGGACATTGGAAAACTCGGTGCCACCCACCAGACCCGGTTCGATGTTGGTGACGCGCACCGCCGTACCATGCAGGTCCGTACGCAGATTCAGGCTAAACTGACGAACAAACGCTTTCGTCGCACCGTAAACGTTACCACCGGCATACGGCCAGCTGCCTGCCGTTGAGCCAATGTTAATAATATGACCATGATTACGTTCAACCATACCCGGTAAGACGGCGCGCGTCATATATACCAGGCCTTTGTTGTTGGTATCAATCATCGTTTCCCAGTCTTCAACGCTGGCTTTATGCGCAGGCTCCATGCCCAACGCCAGACCGGCATTATTTACCAGGATATCAATATTGCACCACTCGGCAGGAAGCGATGCCAGCATCTCTTCAATAGCGGCGCGGTTGCGAACGTCCAGTTGGGCGATATACAGATTATCTCCCAGTTCGTCTTTTAACTCCTGCAACCGTTCCTGGCGACGGCCAGTGGCGATAACTTTATGCCCTTGTTGAATAAAACGACGAGTAATGCATTCACCAAAACCTGCCGTTGCTCCAGTTACTAAAACGATCATCTCACTGTTCCTCAACGCTTTTGTGTGTCAATAACATAGCACGTGATGCTTAAGAGCGGGTAATACTGGTTTGCAAGATTGCACTCCGTTATCAGTAAGCCTACGCTATGGAACACCTCGCGTTCAGGAGAAGAAAATGACAACAATGAATCCTTTCCTTGTGCAAAGCACACTGCCGTATCTGGCTCCCCATTTTGATCAAATTGCCAATCATCACTATCGCCCGGCATTCGATGAGGGAATGCAGCAAAAGCGGGCAGAAATTGCTGCCATCGCGCTTAACCCGCAAACACCTGATTTCAACAATACTATTCTGGCACTGGAACAAAGCGGAGAATTACTTACCCGCGTTACCAGCGTCTTTTTTGCGATGACTGCGGCGCATACCAATGATGAATTACAGCGTCTTGATGAACAGTTTTCCGCTGAACTGGCGGAACTTGCGAATGATATCTATCTGAACGGGGAATTATTCGCGCGGGTAGATGCTGTCTGGCAACGCCGTGAATCCCTGGGGATTGATAGTGAATCCATCCGCCTGGTGGAGGTCATTCATCAACGTTTTGTCCTTGCCGGAGCCAAACTTGAGCAAGCTGATAAAGCAAAATTAAAAGTACTGAATACAGAAGCTGCGACCCTGACCAGCCAGTTTAACCAGCGGTTACTGGCAGCAAATAAATCCGGCGGTCTGGTTGTGAACGATATCGCGCAGCTGGCAGGAATGAGTGAGCAAGAGATTGTGCTGGCGGCAGAGGCGGCTCGCGAGAAAGGTCTGGATAACAAATGGCTGATTCCGCTGCTGAATACCACCCAGCAACCAGCGCTTGCTGAACTGCGCGATCGCGCGACGCGTGAAAAACTGTTTACTGCGGGCTGGATGCGAGCGGAAAAAAATGATGCCAATGATACCCGCGCTATCATTCAACGTCTGGTGGAGATCCGTGCACAACAGGCAACATTACTTGGTTTTCCTCATTATGCCGCATGGAAAATCGCCGATCAGATGGCAAAAACACCTGAAGCAGCACTCAACTTTATGCGGGAAATTGTTCCAGCGGCGCGTCAACGTGCGAGCGATGAATTAGCCTCCATACAGGCGGTTATCGATAAGCAGCAGGGCGGGTTTAGCGTGCAGCCGTGGGACTGGGCATTTTATGCCGAGCAGGTAAGACGTGATAAATTCGATCTCGATGAAGCGCAGCTCAAGCCTTATTTCGAATTAAACACGGTGTTGAATGAAGGCGTATTCTGGACTGCGAATCAGCTCTTCGGTATTAAGTTTGTCGAACGTTTTGATATTCCTGTCTACCATCCTGACGTTCGTGTGTGGGAAATTTTTGATCATAATGGCGTGGGGCTGGCGTTATTTTACGGTGATTTCTTCGCCCGTGATTCAAAAAGCGGCGGCGCATGGATGGGCAATTTTGTTGAGCAATCAACGCTGAATGAAACGCACCCGGTAATTTATAACGTCTGCAATTATCAGAAACCCGCTGCTGGGGAGCCTGCGTTGTTACTCTGGGATGATGTAATAACCTTATTCCATGAATTTGGTCATACGCTGCACGGCCTTTTTGCCTGCCAGCGTTATGCCACGCTTTCCGGCACCAACACGCCGCGTGATTTTGTCGAATTTCCGTCGCAAATCAACGAACACTGGGCAACGCATCCGCAGGTATTCGCTCGCTACGCCCGGCATTATCAGAGCGGGGCAGCAATGCCTGACGAACTGCAACAGAAAATGCGTAATGCCAGCCTGTTCAATAAAGGGTATGAGATGAGCGAACTGCTTAGCGCCGCACTTCTCGATATGCGCTGGCATTGCCTGGAAGAAAACGAAGCAATGCAGGATGTCGATGATTTCGAATTGCGGGCGCTGGTGGCGGAAAATATGGATCTTCCCGCTATACCGCCACGCTATCGCAGCAGTTATTTCGCCCATATTTTTGGTGGCGGATATGCCGCAGGTTATTACGCTTATCTGTGGACACAAATGTTGGCCGATGATGGTTACCAGTGGTTTGTTGAGCAGGGCGGATTAACGCGTGAAAATGGGCTGCGTTTTCGCGAGGCGATCCTTTCCAGAGGTAACAGCGAGGATCTGGAACGCCTGTATCGACAATGGCGCGGTAAGGCACCTCAGATTATGCCGATGCTGCAACATCGTGGCTTGAACGTATAAACACCACCAATGGCTGGCCTGGATTTATCGCCAGACCAGCCTCGTTATAGCAGTAATTGCAGCAGCTGGGTGAGGGCAAACTTCACCGCTAATGCGAATGCCGTTTCGCAGTTGCCAGCAAAATTACTTTTTTTGTATACCCTTCCGTTATAATAATTTTCAAATTTATAAATCTGATTGTTCTGAAATATGTTTAAGACTCTTTAATCTTCTTCTTACTTTAGTGAGTAAAATTCTCTGAATATTTGACAGCTAGTTGCCTGATTTTAAATGCCTTATAACAATTGGCAGTGTTCTTATTTGTCAATTATAAAAATAGCAACCAGACTTAATAAGTCAAACCAAACGCAATTAAGGAGTCAGTATGAAATTTCAGGCCATTGTATTAGCAAGTTTTCTTATCATGCCTTATGCGTTGGCAGATGACCAGGGGGGATTAAAACAGGATGCAGCGCCACCGCCGCCTCATGCAATAGAAGATGGCTATCGCGGAACCGATGATGCAAAAAAAATGACCGTTGATTTCGCAAAAACCATGCACGATGGCGCTTCGGTTTCACTACGCGGTAATTTGATTTCTCACAAAGGAGAGGACCGTTACGTTTTTCGCGATAAGAGCGGTGAAATTAATGTTGTTATTCCTGCGGCCGTCTTTGATGGACGAGAAGTTCAGCCGGACCAGATGAGCAACATTAGCGGCAGTCTGGATAAGAAAAGCGCGCCGACCGTCGTTCGGGTCACTCATTTGCAGAAATAAAAATAAATTAGCCTGATGGCCTGAACTACTGGGCCATTAGGGTATTGGGTTATGCTATTTGTCATCCTTTTAATTGCGATAATGCAGAGTTAATTTATAGAATTAAACACTTTTTTATCTGCTGATTTTGTTTTAAATCACAATGTTATCTCAGAGATGCTCATAACTCCGGATTTCTATGAAAATATTGACGTAATTTTGCTTTTCTCTCGTTAGAATAGCGCGCACAAGGAACTGTGAAAAAGGAGTGGCAATGATCAAGAAGACAACGGAAATTGATGCCATCTTGTTAAATCTCAATAAGGCTATCGATGCCCACTACCAGTGGCTGGTAAGTATGTTTCACAGCGTGGTCGCGAGAGATGCCAGTAAGCCAGAAATAACGGATAACCATTCTTATGGACTGTGCCAGTTTGGTCGGTGGATTGATCATCTGGGGCCACTCGATAACGATGAGTTACCTTACGTTCGGCTAATGGATTCTGCCCATCAACATATGCATAACTGTGGTCGGGAATTAATGCTGGCTATTGTTGAAAATCACTGGCAGGACGCGCATTTCGACGCTTTTCAGGAAGGGTTGCTTTCTTTTACTGCGGCATTAACCGATTACAAAATTTATTTGCTGACGATCCGTAGCAGTATGGATGTTCTGACGGGATTGCCGGGTCGTCGGGTTCTTGATGAATCCTTCGATCATCAGTTACGCAATGCTGAACCTCTGAATCTTTATTTAATGTTGTTGGATATAGACCGATTTAAATTGGTTAATGATACCTACGGGCATTTAATCGGCGATGTAGTATTACGCACCCTCGCAACTTACTTAGCCAGTTGGACGCGCGATTACGAAACGGTTTATCGCTACGGTGGCGAAGAATTTATCATTATTGTCAAAGCGACTAATGATGAAGAAGCATGTCGTGCAGGTGTCAGAATTTGCCAGTTAGTCGATAACCATGCCATCACACATTCTGAAGGGCATATCAACATTACCGTGACAGCAGGTGTCAGTCGCGCATTTCCTGAAGAGCCTCTGGATGTGGTCATTGGAAGAGCGGACCGGGCAATGTATGAGGGTAAGCAAACCGGAAGGAATCGCTGCATGTTTATTGACGAACAAAATGTGATTAACCGAGTTTAAGCTCCGTTTAACATTCATTGAGAAAACTGATGCTATTGTGTCAACGATCCGTTATCAGTGCAGGAAAATGCCTGTTAGCGTAAAAGCAAAACACAAATCTATCCATGCAAGCATTCACCGCCGGTTTACTGGCGGTTTTTTTTCGCCGTCATAAAAATCAGGCCCCTTGTACACAACTGTAACAAGGGGCCGGTTAGGTGAGGGATTATCTCCGTTCATTAGTCATCCCATTTGTGGCTGAAATACGCGGCCAGAAAACCAGAAAATAAAATTATTCCCAGTACGGCCATAAAAACATTCATATTACCCAGCATTATTTGCCTCCGTTTATGGTGTGGTGTGTTTCCTCGCTTACCTTAATTTTCATCTCAATGAGAAAGATATTAGCAGAGGTAACCTAAACGAAGGCTGAATTAAATTCTTATTGTGTTCGACTTAAATCAACAAAGCGCGGGCTGCCCCCACGGTCTTGCACGAATTCCTTTTAACATCAGCACCCACGCAACAACGATCACTAACGCTAAGATGATAAACAGCGAGAAAGGCGGCAGACTGGTAAGCACTATGCCACTCACTAATGGGTTAATCGCAGCACCAAGCCAGCCTAAAGACTGGGCGGAAAAATAGCTGGCTTTCATTCCTGGCGGCGCAATATGGTCAATCAACATATACTCGCCCGGCGCATAAATGATTTCACCGACAGTAAATACCGCAGCTGACATACCCCACAATAGCAGGCTGTTGCCGGAAAAAATAAAACCGACCAGCCCGATGACGAAACAGAGGGTGCCTGCTGTCATCAGCGCGCGGATGTTAGCCGGGTTAAGGCGGCGGCCCACGGAATATTGCAACGTAACCACCATGGCAGCATTCACCGGAAGAACAACCGCGACCACCTTTTCGGCAAAATCACCATCAGCAATCACCATCACATATTGTGAAATGCATGAAGCAAATGCGCCGCTAACAAAAGAAGCCAGAAAGCCAGAGCAGGTAAACCACAACAGTGCTTTATCTTGTAATAAAACTTTCGGCGACCAGACACTGCCTGTTTCCGTGGCGATGATTTTCTCGCTGCGCTTTACCCAAATTTGAATGAAAAGCATGGGGAACGCGGAACAGATAGCTGCCAGCCAGAAGGGCAGATTGATGCTCTGCATCACCAACAGCGTGCCGAGTGGCGGACCGATGGTCCAGCCAATGTTGAGCATGGTGTAGTTGATTGAGAAAATCTTCGTTTTGCTGGTGGACGAAAGATTGTCGGCAAACCAGGCTTTCAGCACGGTAGCAAAAACGGAGTAGGCGCAGTTAATAAGGGCAAAAAAGAGCACCACCAGCGTCACGTTATTCACTAAAGGAATGGCAATAAAACCGCTAGCGAAGGCGGTAATTGCCAGTAACATATAGCGTTTCTTGTCGAACTTATCCGCCAGGATACCAAAACCGAGGCTAAAAACGACGCCAATAGTGAGCGCAATTGTCATCGCATAACCGATTAGATCGACACTCAGGCTGTACTGGCGACTCAAGTAAATGGTCATAAACGGCAGCGTAGCGCCGCGTCCGATGGTTAATAACAACGACGAGGCAAGAAGGGCGCTGGTAGAGCGTCGTAGGGATAAGTTCATTTGTCTGTCCGGCAGTGCGTTTCGTTATGTTTTGTTTTAGAGATGTAAAGGAATAGCATGGCAAAAATCCGAAGTATAGCGACTTATTTGCGCATTAATGCCGTCGTAAACGGTGACTAACGAATCAACTGTTAAAGAAAAGTAAATTCAGCTAAGTTGATTGCTTACAAAAGATGAAATTCAGAGGCGGGAGAATGTCGCGAAAAGATGGGGTGTTGGCGCTACTGGTAGTGGTTGTATGGGGGCTAAATTTTGTGGTCATCAAAGTGGGGCTTCATAACATGCCACCGCTGATGCTGGCCGGTTTGCGCTTTATGCTGGTCGCTTTCCCGGCCATCTTTTTTGTCGCACGACCGAAAGTACCACTGAATTTGCTGCTGGGGTATGGATTAACCATCAGTTTTGCGCAGTTTGCTTTTCTGTTCTGCGCCATTAACTTTGGTATGCCTGCTGGACTGGCTTCGCTGGTGTTACAGGCACAGGCGTTTTTTACTATCGTGCTTGGCGCGTTTACTTTCGGTGAGCGACTGCATGGCAAACAATTGGCGGGGATCGCCTTAGCGATTTTTGGCGTACTGGTGTTAATCGAAGATAGTCTGAACGGTCAGCATGTGGCGATGCTCGGCTTTATGCTGACCCTGGCGGCAGCATTTAGTTGGGCGTGTGGCAACATCTTCAATAAAAAGATCATGTCGCACGCAACGCGTCCGGCGGTGATGTCGCTGGTAATCTGGAGCGCATTAATCCCAATCATTCCCTTCTTTGTTGCCTCGCTGATTCTCGATGGTTCCGCAACCATGATTCACAGTCTGGTTACTATCGATATGACTACCATCTTGTCTCTGATGTATCTGGCGTTTGTGGCGACAATTGTTGGTTATGGGATCTGGGGGACGTTACTGGGACGCTATGAAACCTGGCGGGTTGCACCGTTATCGTTACTGGTGCCTGTAGTTGGACTGGCAAGTGCGGCACTATTATTGGATGAACGCTTAACGGGTCTGCAATTTTTCGGTGCGGTGCTCATTATGACCGGGCTGTATATCAATGTATTTGGCTTGCGGTGGCGTAAAGCGGAAAAAGTGGGAAGTTAATAAGCCCCGAGATGTCGGGGCCAGAACAAACTACATAGCGTGTTGATTGTAATAGGGCACGCCGAGCGCATCCGACTTATCACTGCCAGTACCCATGTGATTTAAATCAAACGGTGGTTGTTCCTGCGATGGGGGAACAACCACGACATTGCCACAGGAAGTAACAACCGGCTGCGTGGTTTGTTCCGCAACGCCCTGCGCAGAAAAGAGAATAAGCGCAGTTGCTATTGCGGATAAAAGTGGTTTCATGATTGCCTCAGTGACGTTGTCACGTTATCAACTAGTTGTTGTAATGATTTAATGGATGTAAAAAACGCGATTCACCTTGCATATTGGTCATCCGGTATTTATGCGGCGGAACATCAAAGTAATTTTTGAAGGTTCGGGTCAGAGTTTGTTGGGACTCGAAGCCATATCGTTCTGCCAGATAGAGTATCGGCTCGTTACTTTCCTTCAGCTTTTGCGCGATTTCCGTCATCTTACGGCTACGGATGTATTGACCTAATGAATGACCGGTTTCTTTTTTAAACATCCGTTGCAGGTGCCATTTGGAGTAACCCGAACGCTCTGACACTTTCTCCAGTGACAGTGGCGATTCCAGGTTGTCCTCGATCCAGTCCAAAATGCTATGAATGGTAATAGCGTCAGTATTGCGTCTGGACATCGTCATACCTCTTTTTTCGTTTACGGCAGGACTTTCTTAAGCAAATGCTCAAGTGTTGCCACTTCGTCCGCCGTCAGGTTTTTTGTTAATTCTTGATGCAGGTCCTGGCCAACTAATTGATGGCATTGTTCACATATTGCCGCGCCGCTGGTGGTAAGTTTTACCAGTACGCCGCGCTTATCATTCGGGTTCGGCAACCTTTCCACCCAGCCTTTACAGACCAGGCGATCCAGCATACGGGTCAGTGCCCCCAGGTCGACAGACAACACTTTTTTCAGTTCAACCGGAGTAATACACGCCGCGCAGCGGATAGAGCAGAGCACCTTAAACTGTGCCGCGGTAATATCCAGCGGAGACAGATACTCGTTAAGCAGGCGATCTTTCTTCTGATTAACCATATGGATTAAGCGACCCAATGGAATAATTTCATTGAACAGATCGCTGGTATTTTTCACATTAGTTGCCCTGGCAAGTAATTAGTTGCAGGGGATAATATTGCCCAGGCAAGTATAAGTCAAATGAATGAATTGACCGATGCCACGTTTTGCTAAATCGGTTCAAGTTTTGGTCAATGCGATGCAAGGTTAGCTAAAGAGTGACACTTTATCCTTGTTTACCCCTTATACTTTTCGCTGATAAACCAGATACACAGGATAACAACCACCAATGTTAGATTTGTTTAAAGCAATAGGCCTGGGGCTGGTGGTGTTACTGCCGTTAGCTAACCCATTAACAACTGTCGCGTTATTTCTTGGCCTGGCAGGCAACATGAACAGTGCCGAACGTAATCGTCAGTCGTTGATGGCCTCGGTGTACGTATTTGCCATCATGATGGTGGCGTATTACGCCGGGCAACTGGTGATGGATACATTTGGCATTTCGATTCCCGGTCTGCGAATTGCAGGCGGCTTAATCGTCGCGTTTATCGGTTTTCGGATGCTCTTTCCGCAACAGAAAGCGATTGATTCACCGGAAGCGAAAAGCAAGTCGGAAGAGCTGGAAGATGAACCCAGTGCCAATATTGCCTTTGTACCACTGGCAATGCCAAGTACCGCCGGCCCGGGAACCATTGCGATGATTATTAGCTCGGCCTCCACAGTGCGTCAGAGTTCAACCTTCGCTGATTGGGTACTGATGGTTGCGCCGCCGCTGATCTTTTTCCTGGTGGCGGTTATTTTGTGGGGAAGTCTACGCAGCTCTGGCGCAATTATGCGGCTGGTGGGCAAGGGGGGTATTGAAGCGATCTCCCGTCTGATGGGATTCCTGCTGGTATGTATGGGCGTGCAGTTTATTATTAACGGCATCCTGGAAATCATTAAAACGTATCATTAAAAAAGGCCCGAATGGGCCTTTCAACTATTGCGTCTGTTCTTCGAGTGTCACTGGCCAGCGGCGAAATATAATGATTGACCATATTAACGCGGCAAAAGCAGGCACCGCGCCCACATAACCAATCATCGACATTGACCAGTGCAGACTCACCTGATTACCTACCAACGCACCCGCCCCGATTCCAATATTAAATATCCCGGAGAATAGCGCCATCGCGACGTCGGTGGCATCTGGTGCCAGCGCCAGCACTTTAACCTGCATACCAAGCCCGATGATCATCATCGCGATCCCCCAGAAAATACTCAGCACCCCGAGGTGTATTTCACTGTTCGCCGCAGGTAGCAGCAGTGCCAGGCACACCAGCAATAGCGCAATCGCTGTACTCACCAACGCAGACGCATACTGATTACCCAGTTTACCGAAAATCACGCTGCCAATAATGCCCGCACCACCGAGTAATAACAGTAATGCCGTGGCAAAGTTGGCGCTGAATCCCGCAATGTTTTGTACAAAAGGCTCGATATAGCTGTATGCCGTGTAATGGGCGGTGACAACCACCACAGTTAACAAATAAATGCTCATCAATGCCGGGCGGCGGAACAATAGCGGGAGGCTTTTCAATGAACCGGAATGCTCACTGGGCAGCAAGGGAAGTAACTTAATCAGGCACAAAAGGGTAATAAGCGCCCCGATACCAATCGCGAAGAAGGTCATTCGCCAGCCAAAATACTGCCCCACAATGCGCCCGAGAGGTAAACCTAATACCATTGCCAGTGCTGTACCGGTGGCAATTAAACTCAATGCCTGTGCTCGCTTCCCGGCTGGAGCCATACGGATCGCCAGAGACGCCGTAATCGACCAGAAAATCGCATGTGCAAAAGCCACACCAATGCGACTGATCACCAGAACGGTAAAACTCCACGATAAAAACGACAGTACGTGGCTGGCAATAAACACCACAAACAGGCAGATCAGTAATTTGCGGCGTTCAACCTGGCTGGTCATTAACATAAAAGGCAATGACATTAGCGCCACTACCCATGCATAAATTGTCAACATGATGCCGACCTGAGCGGTTTGCATGTGAAAACTATGCGCAATGTCAGAGAGCAGGCCAACAGGGACAAATTCGGTGGTATTGAAGATAAAGGCGGCGACTGCCAGCGTAACGACCCGTAGCCACGCTACTTTGCGGGAAACAGTGTTTGTTGTCATAACAGATTATCGGGTGAGTTGCGAAAAAGTGATGAAATGATCTTAAAACGGTTAATGATGTGAATACAATGCATTTGTGATCTGGATCGCATTTCCATCTCTCTGACGGTTGTTCTGTCACGCATCAGAGAGTTGTTAACATCACATTTTAATGACGATCAGGAAGGGGTGGCCTGTTCTTCTTGTACCTGAGGTGCAATATTACGAACGGGAAAATCATCAGGAAGTGAGATGAAATTGCTGATGCTTACTGGCGTAACCATATTTGCCCCATATAGTCATAAGTCATCGGAGCATCACTATATAGAGCATATTAGCCGCAAGAACTATCAAAAATAGCTCATTACTAACTCTGTTTTGCCGAGTCAGACACATCCAGTAGTTGAATAAATGCCTCAAGCGGACGCGTTTTCGCACCGCGACGCCAGACCAGCCAGGTTGTTAACCAACGCCATTGCTCAGCTAACGGCCACGCTTCAACCTGGTGATGCCCCGGCATACTTTCCAGCATTGAGCGTGGAATAAGCGCAATGCCTGCTCCTGCGACCACACAGGCCAACATCCCGTGATAAGACTCCATCTCGTGAATAGTTCCCGGAGCGGCACCGTCAGCATGAAACCAGCTTTCGAAGTGGCGACGATACGAACAATTGGCGCGGAAGGCATAAATGTTACTGCCATTCACCTGACTGGCACGGGTTACTGGCGCATGTCCTTGTGGCGTGACGATCATCAGTTCCTCGCGGTATACCGGTATCCCGTCAATGGCAGTATGGTTAATGGGCCCATCAATAAATGCCGCATTCAGTTTTCCCTCCAGCACACCTTCCAGCATAGTGCCGGAAGGGCCGGTGGAAAGTGAAAACTGAATTTTGGGATAACGACGGTTAAATTCCGCCAGCGTGGCCGGAATGCGCACTGCAGCGGTGCTTTCCAGCGATCCCAGAGAAAATAAACCTTGCGGCTCATCGCCAGCGACAACGCTCCGCGCTTCATCCACTAACGTGAGAATTTGTTGGCTATAGCGTAAAAAGTTATGCCCGGCAGGCGAGAGACGTAAACGCTGATTCTCGCGAATAAACAGATCAACCCCCAGTTCTGTTTCCAGCTGACGTAGACGGGTAGTGAGATTCGACGGCACGCGATGCACTTTTGCTGCAGCCTGGGTAATGCTGCCAGCTTCGGCAACCGCGTTGAACATCTCCAGTTGGGTCAGATCCATAACATTCTCGATTCGTGAATAAGTGGCTTAATATTATTCATTTTAAAGCAAGAGTAAATCTGCGTATCTTCATACCATGACTCATAAAGGAGATACCCCGATGACCATTACTCCGGCAACTCATGCAATTTCGATAAATCCTGCCACCGGTGAACAACTTTCTGTGCTGCCGTGGGCTGATGTTGACGATATCGAAAACGCGCTTCAGCTGGCGGCAGCAGGCTTTCGCGACTGGCGCGAGACAAATATAGATTATCGTGCTGAAAAACTGCGTGATATCGGTAAGGCTCTGCGCGCCCGTAGCGAAGAAATGGCGCAAATGATCACCCGTGAAATGGGCAAACCAATCAACCAGGCGCGTGCTGAAGTGGCGAAATCGGCGCATTTGTGTGACTGGTATGCAGAACATGGTCCGGCAATGCTGAAGGCGGAACCTACGCTGGTGGAAAATCAGCAGGCAGTTATTGAGTATCGACCGTTGGGGACAATTCTGGCGATTATGCCGTGGAATTTTCCGTTATGGCAGGTGATGCGTGGCGCGGTTCCCATCATTCTTGCAGGTAACGGCTACTTACTTAAACATGCGCCGAATGTGATGGGCTGTGCACAGCTCATTGCCCAGGTGTTTAAAGATGCGGGTATCCCACAAGGCGTATATGGCTGGCTGAATGCCGACAACGACGGCGTCAGTCAGATGATTAAAGACTCGCGCATTGCTGCTGTCACGGTGACCGGAAGTGTTCGTGCGGGAGCGGCTATTGGCGCACAGGCTGGAGCGGCACTGAAAAAATGCGTACTGGAACTTGGCGGTTCGGATCCATTTATTGTGCTTAACGATGCCGATCTGGAACTGGCGGTTAAAGCGGCGGTAGCCGGACGTTATCAGAATACCGGACAGGTTTGTGCAGCGGCAAAACGCTTTATCATCGAAGAGGGAATTGCTTCGGCATTTACCGAACGTTTTGTGGCAGCTGCGGCAGCCTTGAAAATGGGCGATCCCCGTGATGAAGAGAACGCTCTTGGACCAATGGCTCGTTTTGATTTACGTGATGAGCTGCATCATCATGTGGAAAAAAACCTGGCGCAGGGTGCGCGTTTGTTACTGGGCGGGGAAAAGATGGCTGGGGCAGGTAACTACTATCCGCCGACGGTTCTGGCGAATGTTACCCCAGAAATGACTGCGTTTCGGGAAGAAATGTTTGGCCCCGTTGCGGCAATCACCATTGCGAAAGATGCAGAACATGCACTGGAACTGGCTAATAATAGCGAGTTCGGCCTTTCAGCGACCATTTTCACCACCGACGAAACACGGGCCAGACAGATGGCGGCACGTCTGGAATGCGGTGGGGTGTTTATCAATGGTTACTGTGCCAGCGACGCGCGAGTCGCCTTTGGTGGCGTGAAGAAGAGTGGCTTTGGTCGTGAACTTTCCCATTTCGGTTTACATGAGTTCTGTAATATCCAGACGGTGTGGAAAGACCGGATCTGACGCTACATATTCAGCTCTGATATACTCGCAGGTCTTTTCAGACCTGCGGTCCAGGAGTAGAAAGTGGCAGTCGCCATGGATAATGCAATTTTAGAAAACATCTTGCGGCAAGTGCGGCCGCTCATTGGTCAGGGTAAAGTCGCGGATTATATTCCGGCGCTGGCGACGGTTGATGGTTCCCGGCTGGGCATTGCTATCTGTACCGTTGACGGACAGCTTTTTCAGGCCGGAGACGCACAAGAACGTTTTTCCATTCAGTCTATTTCCAAAGTGCTGAGTCTCGTTGTCGCCATGCGTCATTACTCCGAAGAGGAAATCTGGCAACGCGTCGGCAAAGATCCGTCTGGATCACCGTTCAATTCTTTAGTGCAACTGGAAATGGAGCAGGGTATTCCGCGTAATCCGTTTATTAATGCCGGTGCGCTGGTGGTCTGCGATATGTTGCAAGGGCGATTAAGCGCTCCTCGGCAACGTATGCTGGAAGTCGTGCGCGGCTTAAGCGGTGTGTCTGATATTTCCTACGATACGGTGGTAGCGCGTTCCGAATTTGAACACTCCGCGCGAAATGCGGCTATCGCCTGGCTGATGAAGTCGTTTGGCAATTTCCATCATGACGTGACAACCGTTCTGCAAAACTACTTTCATTACTGCGCTCTGAAAATGAGCTGTATAGAGCTGGCCCGGACGTTTGTCTTTCTGGCTAATCAGGGGAAAGCTATTCATATTGATGAACCTGTGGTGACGCCAATGCAGGCGCGGCAAATTAACGCGCTGATGGCGACCAGTGGTATGTACCAGAACGCGGGGGAGTTTGCCTGGCGGGTGGGACTACCGGCAAAATCTGGCGTTGGTGGCGGTATTGTGGCGATTGTTCCGCATGAAATGGCCATCGCAGTCTGGAGCCCGGAACTGGATGATGCCGGTAACTCGCTTGCGGGCATTGCTGTCCTTGAACAATTGACGAAACAATTAGGGCGTTCGGTTTATTAATGCAGTCTCTCGATCCACTCTTCGCGCGTTTATCCCGTTCAAAATTTCGCTCTCGCTTTCGTTTGGGTGTGAAAGAGCGTCAGTATTGTCTGGAGAAAGGCGCGCCAGTCATCGAACAACATGCGGCGGATTTTGTCGCTAAACGTCTTGCTCCGGCATTACCGGCTAACGACGGTAAGCAAACCCCCATGCGCGGGCATCCGGTTTTTATCGCTCAACACGCCACCGCGACCTGTTGTCGCGGTTGTCTGGCTAAGTGGCATAACATTCCTCAGGGGGAAGCGTTAAGTGAGGAGCAACAACGTTATATTGTGACGGTAATCTACCACTGGCTGGTTATACAGATGAATCAGCCATGATAATTACGGAAATCGATAAAATGGCATTCATTAGGTATCTTTAGTTGCCGCCGTTGTCAGCGAACATGCTATCCTTTCTAAGAATTTACTTATTGCGTTGAGATAATTGCCACCCGCAATTGTATGGACAGATAATTAATGCATGTACAGCCCATTTCAACTTTCCGTATGTTCCAGGAAGGTCATCTGCTACGTAATAGCATCGCTATTTTTGTGCTAACCACGCTGTTCTATTTTATTGGTGCAGAGTTACGGCTGGTTCACGAACTTTCTCTTTTCTGGCCGCTGAATGGCGTAATGGCGGGGGTGTTTGCCCGCTATGTCTGGCTTAATCGACTGCATTACTATGCGATCAGTTATGTGGCGATGCTGGTTTATGATGCCATAACCACCGAATGGGGGCTGGTTTCACTGGCTATCAATTTCTCCAATATGATGTTTATTGTTACCGTCGCCTTACTGGTCGCGCGGGATAAGCGTCTGGGAAAAAATAAGTATGAGCCAGTAAGTGCCTTACGGCTATTTAATTACTGTCTGCTTGCCGCATTATTATGCGCTATTGTCGGGGCGATTGGTTCGGTCAGTATTGATAGTCTGGATTTCTGGCCTTTGCTTGCCGACTGGTTTAGTGAGCAATTCTCAACGGGCGTGTTGATCGTGCCTTGTATGCTGACGTTGGCAATTCCTGGAGTGCTGCCGCGCTTTAAAGCAGAGCAGATGATGCCTGCTATCGCGCTTATTGTGTCGGTTATTGCCTCGGTAGTCATTGGCGGAGCGGGGAGTCTGGCGTTTCCGCTCCCTGCATTAATCTGGTGTGCAGTGCGCTATACGCCGCAGGTAACATGTCTGTTGACCTTTGTCACCGGTGCGGTGGAAGTCGTACTGGTGGCAAATTCGGTGATTGATATCTCGGTCGGTTCGCCGTTCTCCATTCCGCAAATGTTCTCCGCACGTCTCGGTATTGCCACGATGGCGATATGCCCAATTATGGTTTCCTTTAGCGTGGCAGCGATCAATTCGCTAATGAAGCAAGTTGCGCTGCGAGCCGACTTTGATTTTCTGACTCAGGTTTACTCACGGTCCGGTCTTTATGAGGCGCTGAAAAGTCCATCGCTGAAACAGACACAACATCTGACGGTCATGCTGCTTGATATCGACTATTTCAAAAGCATTAACGATAACTATGGACATGAATGTGGCGATAAAGTGTTAAGCGTGTTTGCCCAGCATATTCAGAAGATTGTCGGTGATAAGGGGCTGGTGGCACGAATGGGCGGCGAAGAATTTGCTGTTGCAGTGCCGTCGGTGAATCCTGTCGATGGCCTGCTAATGGCGGAAAAAATCCGTAAAGGCGTTGAACTGCAACCGTTCACCTGGCAACAAAAAACGCTTTATCTCACGGTAAGTATTGGCGTCGGTAGTGGTTGCGCATCGTACCGAACGCTGACCGATGACTTTAATAAATTGATGGTCGAAGCCGATACGTGTCTGTATCGCTCGAAGAAAGATGGGCGCAACCGTACCAGCACTATGCGTTACGGTGAGGAAGTTGTCTGACATCTTTATTTACTCAGAGCGAATTAAATGCAATGTGTTCTACCACTTTATGATCCAAGAAAAGGCCTGTTTCCTCGATTAAACCATGATCCGCGCCACACTTTTCTCATAAAACTGCTCATTAATCATCAGGAGTTGATCAAAACAAGGGTTCGGCGTATTAAAGTTTGCTAACCTGTCGTACCAATTCAAACAGGTTGTATGACTAATCAGAAGGGAACCCATTGTGAAAACACTAAATCGTCGCGATTTTCCCGGTGCACAGTATCCAGAACGTATCATTCAGTTTGGTGAAGGTAACTTCCTGCGCGCCTTTGTTGACTGGCAAATCGATCTCCTGAATGAGCACACCGATCTGAATTCTGGCGTGGTCGTTGTTCGTCCGATTGAAACTTCATTCCCGCCGTCACTGAGCACGCAGGATGGTCTGTATACCACCATTATCCGTGGCCTGAATGAGAAGGGTGAAGCGGTCAGCGACGCGCGTCTGATTCGCTCGGTTAATCGTGAAATCAGCGTCTACAGTGAATACGATGAATTCCTGAAACTGGCTCACAACCCGGAAATGCGCTTTGTTTTCTCTAACACCACCGAAGCGGGTATCAGCTACCATGCGGGCGATAAATTCGATGACGCGCCAGCGGTAAGTTATCCGGCAAAACTGACCCGTCTGCTGTTCGAACGTTTTAGCCATTTCAACGGTGCGCTGGATAAAGGTTGGATCATCATCCCGTGTGAGTTGATTGACTATAATGGCGACGCGTTGCGTGAACTGGTGCTGCGCTATGCGCAAGAGTGGGCACTGCCAGAAGCATTTATTCAATGGTTGGATCAGGCTAACAGCTTCTGTTCTACGCTGGTGGACCGTATCGTTACCGGTTATCCGCGTGATGAAGTGGCTAAACTGGAAGAAGAACTGGGCTACCACGATGGTTTCCTCGACACCGCTGAACACTTTTACCTGTTTGTGATTCAGGGGCCGAAATCCTTAGCGACTGAACTTCGTCTGGACAAATATCCGCTCAACGTGCTGATCGTTGACGATATTAAACCGTATAAAGAACGCAAAGTGGCAATCCTCAACGGTGCGCACACCGCGCTGGTGCCGGTGGCGTTCCAGGCAGGGCTGGATACCGTAGGTGAAGCGATGAACGATGCTGAAATTTGCGCATTCGTTGAAAAAGCCATCTACGAAGAGATTATTCCGGTACTGGATTTGCCTCGTGATGAACTGGAATCTTTCGCCAGTGCAGTCACCGGACGTTTCCGTAACCCGTACATCAAGCATCAACTGCTGTCTATCGCGCTCAACGGTATGACCAAGTTCCGCACACGCATCCTGCCGCAGCTGCTGGCAGGGCAGAAGGCAAACGGCACACTTCCGGCGCGCCTTACTTTCGCATTAGCGGCATTGATTGCGTTCTATCGCGGTGAGCGTAATGGAGAAACATATCCGGTACAGGACGATGCACACTGGCTGGAACGTTATCAGCTACTCTGGAGCCAGTATCGTGACCGTGTTATCGGGACCCAGGAACTGGTAGCGATTGTGTTGGCAGAAAAAGACCACTGGGAGCAGGACCTGACGCAAGTGCCTGGTTTGGTCGAGCAGGTTGCTAATGACCTGGATGCGATTCTCGAAAAAGGGATGCGCGAAGCTGTACGCCCGTTGTGCTAATACTCTGAACCCGGTTTCGACCGGGTTTCTTATTTCGCTATATTAGTTACAACATCCTATGTGCCTTTATCATTAACAGGTGCCACATGCAGCACCTGTTAATGTTGTAAGCTTGTAGGTAATTTGTAAGTAGTGTCTTGAGAATGTGATCGTAATCACGTTTAATAGGGCGACTTTTCCACGCCTGAAGATAACCATGATTGTTCGTCCACAACAACACTGGCTGCGCCGTATTTTTGTCTGGCACGGTTCAGTATTATCCAAGATATCCTCGCGCTTACTACTCAATTTTCTCTTTTCGATCGCTGTTATTTTCATGTTGCCCTGGTACACGCATTTGGGCATTAAATTCACCCTCGCACCGTTCAGCATTCTCGGTGTCGCCATCGCCATTTTTCTTGGTTTTCGTAATAATGCCGGTTACGCCCGTTACGTTGAAGCGCGAAAACTTTGGGGGCAGTTGATGATTGCCTCGCGGTCGTTACTGCGCGAGGTAAAAACGACATTGCCTAATTCGGCAAGTGTAAGGGAGTTTGCCCGACTGCAAATCGCCTTCGCCCACTGTTTACGCATGACATTACGCAAACAGCCACAGGCGGAAGTGCTGGCTCATTATCTCAAGACTGAAGATCTTCTGCGTGTACTGGCTTCGAACTCTCCAGCTAACCGCATCTTGTTAATAATGGGGGAGTGGTTGGCGGTTCAGCGACGCAATGGACAACTTTCAGATATCCTGTTTATTAGCCTCAACGATCGGCTTAATGATATTTCAGCGGTCCTGGCAGGATGCGAGCGCATTGCCTATACGCCAATTCCCTTTGCCTACACCCTGATTTTGCATCGTACCGTTTATCTGTTTTGTATCATGCTGCCGTTCGCGCTGGTCGTGGACCTGCATTACATGACGCCTTTTATCTCTGTGCTGATTTCCTACACTTTTATTTCGCTGGATTGTCTGGCGGAAGAACTGGAAGATCCCTTCGGTACTGAAAACAATGACTTACCGCTGGATGCCATCTGCAACGCTATTGAAATTGACCTGTTACAGATGAACGATGAAGCAGAAATTCCAGCGAAAATTCTTCCCGATCGCCATTACCAGCTGACGTGATAATTACTCCGTACGGCGGGCAACAATAAACAGACGCGGAAATGCCAGCAATATCTGTCCGTTCTCTTGCAGTGGATACTGCTCTTCCAGCATCTGATGGTAGCGCGTAAGAAAATGCTGCTGTTCGCTCTCGGTCAGATCCTGTAACCACGGACGTAATCCAGTGGCGGTCACCCAATCGATAATCGCCTGGTGCGACGGCATCTGGTGATAGTAAGTGGTTCGCCAGATATCGACCTCACATCCGGCTTCGCTCAAAATATCGTAGTAAGCATGAACGCCAGCCAGCGGCTCACGCCCGCGATCCGGATAATTTTGTTCCCAGGCGACTTCGCGCATGAGCACATGGGTTGGCTCTAGCCAGTTATCTGGCATCTGTACTGCCAACACACCATGCGAATTAAGTAAAGAAACCAGATGAGGGAACAATTCGTAGTGGTCGGGCAGCCATTGCAGTGAGGCATTAGCAAAAATCAGATCGAGTGCCTGTTCCGGTTGCCAGTTGCGGATGTCTGCTTCCACGAACTGGCAGTCTGGCAAAGCACTGCGCGCTTCAGCAATCATCGCCGGAGACGAGTCGATGCCTGTTATCCTGGCCGCAGGCCAACGTTGATGCAGCAGGGCGGTGCTGTTACCTGGGCCACAGCCAAGATCGGCAGCGTATTTGATATTCTCCAGCGGCACTCTGGCAAGCAGCTCCACCGCTGGACGCGATCGTTCAGCGGAAAAGTGCAGATATAAAGAGGGGTTCCAGTCAGACATTTTTTTACTCCCGTCAGCGCGTTACCCCAATTGTAGATAAAACTGATAAATTCGCCTCACGGCATCAACCCATTGAACAGACGTTTTTTACGCGCCCAGGTCATTAAGATTACAGATTCCGGTAGTCAAAGAAGCCACCGCATTAGGATGTGCCTTTTTTAAATCCTCCTTTTTATCCGCGATCGCGGATATCGCAGCGTTTATCCCGTAGAGCGGATAAGATGTGTTTCCAGATTGACTTTATCCTCACTAAAGGATAAAACTGATAATATCCCCTTAAGCGGATAAATTTGCTGTGGACGTATGACATGATGAGCTTTCAGAAGATCTATAGCCCAACGCAATTGGCGAATGCAATGAAACTGGTTCGCCAGCAAAACGGCTGGACGCAGAGCGAGTTGGCGAAAAAAATCGGCATTAAGCAGGCGACAATTTCCAATTTCGAAAACAATCCTGACAATACCTCGCTCACGACATTTTTTAAGATTTTACAGTCGCTTGAACTCTCAATGACGCTATGCGACGCGAAAAATGCCTCGCCAGAAGCAACAGAACAGCAAGATCTGGAGTGGTGATGCCTAAACTAGTCACTTGGATGAACAACCAGCGGGTAGGCGAGTTAACGAAGTTAGCCAACGGCGCGCACACCTTTAAGTATGCAGTTGAGTGGTTAGCCAGCCGTTATGCCAGACCGTTGTCACTTTCGCTGCCATTGCAGAGGGGGAATATCACCTCTGATGCCGTATTTAACTTCTTCGATAACCTGTTACCCGATAGCCCGATTGTACGTGACCGGATCGTTAAACGTTATCATGCTAAATCCAGACAACCGTTTGATTTATTGTCAGAAATAGGGCGAGATAGCGTTGGTGCCGTGACGTTAATCCCCGAAGATGAAACCGTAACGTGTCCGATAATGGCATGGGAAAAGCTTACTGAAGCCAGACTTGAAGAAGTATTAACGGCTTATAAAGCAGATATCCCGTTAGGCATGATTAGAGAAGAAAATGACTTTCGCATCTCGGTTGCTGGCGCACAGGAGAAGACTGCGCTGCTCAGAATAGGCAATGACTGGTGCATTCCGAAGGGAATAACGCCAACGACGCACATTATCAAATTGCCGATTGGCGAAATCAGACAGCCCAATGCGACGCTCGATCTTAGCCAAAGCGTTGATAATGAGTATTACTGTTTGCTGCTGGCGAAAGAACTCGGGTTGAATGTTCCGGACGCAGAAATCATTAAAGCGGGAAGGGGGCGCGCGTTAGCGGTCGAACGTTTTGACAGGCGTTGGAATACTGAGCGAACGGTTTTACTTCGCTTGCCACAGGAGGATATGTGCCAGACATTCGGTTTACCGTCATCGGTGAAATATGAATCAGATGGAGGCCCCGGTATCGCGCAAATTATGGCTTTTTTAATGGGGTCCAGCGAGGCGCTGAAAGATCGCTATGATTTTATGAAGTTTCAGGTCTTCCAGTGGTTGATTGGCGCAACGGATGGCCATGCAAAAAACTTCTCCGTATTTATTCAGGCTGGCGGCAGTTATCGGCTCACGCCATTTTATGACATCATTTCGGCATTTCCGGTCCTTGGCGGTACGGGAATACACATCAGCGATCTCAAACTGGCAATGGGGCTTAACGCATCCAAAGGCAAAAAAACGGCAATCGATAAAATTTATCCGCGACATTTTCTGGCGACAGCAAAGGTGCTGAAATTCCCGGAAGTGCAGATGCATGAAATCTTGAGTGACTTTGCCAGAATGATTCCGGCAGCACTGGATAACGTGAAGACTTCATTACCGACAGATTTTCCGGAGAACTTGGTGACGGCAGTTGAAACCAATGTGTTGAGGTTGCACGATCGGTTAAGCCGAGAATACGGTATTAAGTAAGATATGGGGTTTTTGTCGTTGTTAATGAGCAGGACAATCATGAACCGCCAACGACTGGATTCGCCCTTGGTTTATATTTGTCAAAGCTAAGTTCAGATGTCCGGGGTAGGGCAAAGTTCAAATGTCCATAAACTGCTTTGCTTGGTCAACAAAAACTTCACAGGGAAAGCAATTCGTGGGAATATCATTAGACTTATAAAGTCTGAGACATAAATATGGCAAGGAATAAGAAGAACAAAAATGCTTTCAGCTACAATAATCGTGATGTTGCGAGTAGGAATTTTATAAATAAAAATTTCAATAAGACACACAGTTACCATTCAAATTTTTTTCAGTCAAAATTCACGAACACGTCTTTTATTGGTGCTTCATTGAAATGGTGTAACTTTACTGGCAGTCTTTTCCAATCCTCTTTATTAAGAGGAGTCCTTTTTAGAGGCGGGAGCCTGCGACATGTTGTATTTAAAGAATGTATAATAAACGCTTGTGATTTAGACCGTTGCAAAACGGAAGGTTTGATGATTGATAAGTGCTACATAGTTAGCAGTAATAATTTAATTAACCGCTTAGATCCTTCTCAAATTATTGATTCGAAAGTTTACAAGTCCTTTCCAGAAAAAGAATTATTCAACCCTATTTTGATCGATGTTATTCAAGAATTAAGGAAAAACGATTTTGTGAGGCGTTCTTCAGTTTTACATAGAAAATTGAATAAAATTGATACTATTACCCTCACGTACCTTCTAGATCGCTTCGATGAAAACTTTCTTATCGAACAGTTGCCAAATGTTTGTATGAAAATCGAACGTGAATTTCACACGATCAGCTATATTGACCAGCTTCTAAGAAAACAGGTATGATGTCTCTACCCGGTCTCACCACCCATAGAAATCCACAAACTGACGAACAGATGCCTGTCTACGGACTGATGCGGGTATAAAGCGTTTGTTTTGAATACGTTAGTGGAGGTAATGCCTATGGTATTAGATATCATGACTGTTTTGGCCTTTGCGTTTTTGGTTCTGTATAAAATAGCTTCACGAATCATTTCTATGTCTGGTGGTGCGATAAGGTTCTGATTTTCAGAACCTTTTTTTAAAGTTTACTAGAGTAGATTTCATTTTGAATAAACGTAAGATACTCCTCACTTTGACTGCCTTTCCTAAATTTTTTCTGTCCTTCAAAATCTATATCAGGTATGAAATGTATTAACTGGCTATCTTGGTAAAGTGAAAGAACGGAATATATTCAGCGCGTATGCGGCCAGTCCCTGAGGCAGCTGATTATTGCTGGATTTACCACGACGGCGGCTGGTCATGCCAAGCGGACCATCTTCACGATAACGCGCAAGCAGACGACGGCACTGGCGGTCGGAGATACCAAGCCGCTGCGCTGCCATCTGTGTTGTCAGACGCCGGTCGATGACGTCCTGAATAATCTTGAGTCGGTTAACTTCATCCAAAGTGAAAAACTCCGCTGCGAGAGCCGTCATGGTAATCCTTACTTGATTATACACGCCGGACATCTTAACTTAGCCCAAGGCGGACATTACAACTTTGCTGTTACAATATTGGTGCGCATAATGTATATTATGTTAAATCATGTTGATTGTTAACTTACTTCATGAACTTAGATGGCTCGCATAAAATCATAGGGTTAAGCCCCCTCTTAATCTTTAGTTTGCTGGCATTATGTTTAAGAGCTATTTTCTTCATATCCACGAACCTCTCTGAGGATGTCTCAGATGTATGTACTTGACCAGTTGAGCGTTGCTCCTAACCGGCGACTTTGGACATTGGTTGACACCACTACTAACTTACCGCTTCTGTTTCCACTTCTCTTTCTCATTGATCGCTTAGCTTCACGTTCCGAATCCACGCAGTCATCTACGCTACAGGCTCTAAAGTTTTTTTATGAGTACTGGTATCAAAAACATGATGTCACTTTCTGTTTGAGCTTCCAATTGTCTGGATACAATCCTTCGATTGCGGTTAGTGAGCTTGAAGCATTTCTTCATTATCTTGAATCAGGAAAGCTTATGTTGCCTACACTCGGATATGCAGTAATTAGCAAGCACAATACGAATATAAATCATGTACATGCAGTCTGCCGTTTTATAAACTATCTGATCAATACTTACGTTTCTCCTCGTTATATGGATGGCACCCCAAAAGAGCTTTCTCGTTATGCTTTACAATTATCCAAGCGTTTGTCGACCTATCGTTCTGATTTTCGACCCAGCAAGCAAAAGCATTCACATAAACATTTTAATAGCCTTACAGCAGACATGGTCAGGAGATTTTATGAGATTATTAGACCAGAATCGTCTTTCAAGCCAAATCCTCTTAATCCCTTCCCTGCTGGAGAAGTTCAATTCAGAAATTATTTAATCTGTCGTCTTCTTTTGAATTATGGTTTGCGAGTAAGTGAATTGCTCCTGTTAGAAAAACACTCAATTAAACCTAACATCCAAGGCGGACAATTCAGTATCATAGTGACGTCTGTAGATGATGATGTCAGAGATCCAAGAAAACGATTGCCGTCATTAAAAAACTCATGGGCGCATCGAGTTTTAGCGTTAGACATAAATGATTACAACCACTTGAAAATATACATTGATAAAATAAGTAAAAATACCTCTCATAACTTCATATTCACATCAACAAAAAGTAACTTGCCTCCTCTATCATATCACTCTATATATGATATTTTCTCAAAAATTGATTGTGTATTTAAAAAAGAGTACCCGCAATTCAGTGATGAAAAAAGTATTGATTCTGTAGTTAGCATAACCCCACACGTAACTCGCCATACATGGGCTTATTTGATCTTAAAGAGAATTTATGCTGCTAAATATCAGTCTGTTATGAGAAATTGCAAGCTTGCCGGAGTTGATTTCGCTATTGCAGGTCTGATGAGTGAAGCTAAAGATGAGCTTCGTCTTTTAGGTGGATGGAGTCATAATAGCCGCATGCCAGAATTCTATGCCCGGCGTTTTCTTTCTGAGCGAGCTAATTTTTCCAATGTCAGACGTATTGCCGCTGACTCCTCAGAGGATGAAATTTTTTCATTGATACATCAAGCGTTTAGGGAGGTTATCAAATGAATAAAATCCCAGCAATAGAAAGTGAAGATAAGCATGTCTTTTTTTCACGTGAACAAATGATACAAATAACAAGTCTCTACATCCCTTCAAAAATCCACTTAAGGTCAGCTGATGTTTTTGATGACAAGAATATATTTGCAGAGACTAATGATTGGGTGTTCCATTACTCAGGTAGCCAGTCACACATTAATTTCAAAACGGATGATTACACGACTAAACTAATTAAGTATATATTATACCGTTATGCATCATCAAAATCTCCTGGGACTATTTATCGTGTGCATCGCGCATGGCTAGACGCAATTGAATATGCTTCGAAGCAAGGAATGTTTAACTTTAAATTGTTAAGTTCTTTCCTTGAAAAGGAAAACTTATTGCCGACTTATTTTTTTTGTATTGTTTTTGGTCTGAAAATTCTTTGTGTAGATGAATTTCCGGGTTTTACTTTAGATGACTACGAAGACCTTGAATTGATCCCTCGCCCTAATTCAAATGATTGGAATGTATATCAAAACATAGATAATATCCTTGACCAATTTGAAAAGAACATGATCAGCAAAGGTCTTTTTGAAATGGCTGCCGCTATCTCACGAGGCAGAAAATACAATCTGGTGGACCTTCGCAATGCCACTGTTCTGGGGCTAAGTTATGTCACAGGTAGTCGTCCGATTCAGTTAGCTAAATTGGCTGCTGGTGACTTTCGAATCGATACTTGCAATACGACAACAGGGCTGGTTCGTTATAGCGTTCTTTTACCTTATGCTAAACAAAGGCACGTCACTACGGATCGGTTGATTCTGGCGCTCCCGCCAGAAATCGGGGCACTAGTTAAGCATTATATAGATGAAGCCAGATTATTACCTACCGATAAAATGTTTAATATGGGGAGATCAGCACCTAAATTTGTTTCTCAGTCGATTAGCCAAACGATTCTATCCTTTAGCCCACAAGATTACCAGTTTGCCGTATCGTGCGGTGAAGCCGCCCTACCCTCAATAACATCAACTGATTTGCGCCACAACGTTGGTCACTCACTTGCAATGCAGGGCGCTAGTGCAGAGGAAATTGCTCACATTCTTGGCCATTCATCTCTGGTTGTAGCAAAGCACTACATCCGTGCGACCCCAGCCTTGGCATTGATCCGCGCTAAAGCACTCGGTTCTAACCCTGTGTGGCAAAACATGGTGGCTATGATGCTTACTGGGAAACTAGTTCATTCAGAAGAATGGGAAGGTCGACGCGTGGTTGGTATGGTTGGTGATCGATTGCACTATGAGATTGGTGGCTGTGCGAGAACCGATGATGAATGCCCCTTCTGTGAAGTTCGTTGCTGCTATGGTTGCTTATATTACCGCCCTTTCCTTGATGGCCATCACCAGGGCGTATTGAATAGCGTCTCTAAAGAAGTCGATGAGCTGATAGCAGTATCAGATAGTGTTGGTAATGCTCTCAATCCACTAATTTCTATCCACGAGACGACGCAAATAGAAATCAAGTCAGTGATTGCCCGTTGTCATTTGCATAACGTCAGAGGTTGTGGGAAATGAAAAAAAATATAGCGAACTTTGAGACTTTTATCATAGAACAGAAAGCTTGGTTCGAAGAGAATCTGGCAGCAGATTTTGCAGAATCATGGGATAGCTTTGTCTGGATATGTGGGATCAAAGGCTCCGGCTGGTTACGTGGCAATGGGGCCAATTTATTACGTTTTGATGAGGTTAACCGGCTCAAAGGGATCGATGATCGCCATACAGTATCCGAGCCTTATCAGTTGTTCATGAAAGCGATGCTGGTACTCGTCTATCGAGGGAGAAATCGCAGTATTTCCTCTGCGGTTGCTGTCGCAACGCTGATTATTTTGAAACGATGGTACTGCGCTCTCATTAAGTTAACTGGGCAAACACATCCCATCTATCTGACTACAGATGTCGTACGTAGCGCAATGGATACTCTGAGTGCAGCTTCCCGGCCAGGTGATACCAACCTAGCCAACTACAAGGGGCGTTGTGTTAAGATTCAGAAATTAGTAAACCATCACGCCTTCACATTAGTAACATTGCAATATGTTTCCGATGATTGTTATACCAATCAGACTAATTTGACCCGGAAAGCCCGGGAAACAATCTCACTAAAAGAAAAAGACAAGCTGGATGATACTTCCACTGATGGTGAAGATACACTGATTACCATTAAAGGTTTCCTCAATATCGTGTCGTTAATCCAGCGAGTTGAAAGCGGTACTGAAAAGATTGCCCTCAATTGTCTTCTGTTACTGATCGTCACTGGATTCCGTTCTGTTGAGGCATTCAATCTCAGACAGGATGCCTTGGTCAAACGACATATAGATAACTCTGACCTCAGCAAACGTCTGCGGAATAAAGGATTGCCAGATTATTTTCTTGGCATACGCTATGTTGGTGTTAAGGGGGCTGGCGAACGAACGCATTGGGTCGAGCCTTTAGCTGTACCTCTGGTCGAAAATATATTTAAGTCGGTGAAGTTACTAACAGCTGAGTTTCGCAAACATATCGAATATTTACGATCAAAAAAATTTTCTGATTATTTACCAAAGCCAATCAGTGATATTACCGGTGAACTCGTTGAGCTTGATAATATTGTAAAATACATGGTCCAGTCCTCATCAGAGCTTCGGGGGCGTGCAGGCTTACGTGATAAAGCTTCGAAAGCATTAGAGAAACGTGGCTTTATACCGGCAAAAGTCATCCTTAAATCAGGTAATGAAAAAGAAAAATATTTTACAAAGTCTGATCTTAGTCATTTTCTTAAAAGTGAATTCGGTGATAACAGTGCAAATACTCCCTGTACTCATGCATGGGCAGAAAATGGCAAAAGATATGAGATTAAATATGAAGAGCTATTGTTCCTTTTCCCCAAAGGATCACTGACTCTCAAGAGAGTATTGCAACTAAAAGCCACGCCACTACCACTAAATAATAACGGCCTAAACAAATTTCTAGGTAACGTTGCTGGCTATGTATCTGTTTTCAGCAAATACAGGTTGCTTGAAGATGACGGCCGCCCTACTCAGCTCCGCACGCATATCCCTCGACACAACATTAATACTTTTCTCGCAATTGCAGAGATCTCAGACCACTTACAAGCGATGTTGATGGGGCGTGTTGATATTACTCAAAATCAGCATTATCAGCACCTGGCTCTCAAGGAACGGCGAAAAGCAGCTTCTCTAACCCCTTTAGTTCCAACCGTACCGGAGCAGTCAGCATTTACTGCTGTTGACGTTGATTCACCGCTCGATATGGTAAAGCAAAGCGGTTTAATGACGTTTAATAGTACCCAAACTCTGGAAACCAACATAAAGGCAAACTTGCATACCTTTGATGATCGTAACGATGTTGCTGGTTTCATTGAAGCGTCGTCAGGGGATGGATTATTCGAAGACATAGCCGCTGCGTTCGAGGAAATCAGTAAAAATAAAGGGCCATTACAAGCGTCTGAGATGGTACAAAGGCATGCGGTATTGCATCCATTAAAACTGGGCTCCTGCATGAGAGACGTTAACTTGTGGGGATGCCCTTATCGAATGAAGTGCCAAGCATTGAAACCCTGTGAGCATTTCACGTTGACAGGTCGTATTGATGAATACTCAACTATTGCAGTAAAAGGTCGGGCATTAAACGAGGCTTCGCTCGCTTTTGAACAGTATATCGCGGCCCTTCCAGACAACCAGTTAATACAAGGCAATATCGAAGAAAATCTAACTCACCTGGATGCCTTAAGCGAGCAATTACGCAGGCGCTCAAACTTGTTACAAGTTCTCTCTGCTCAAGAGATTCTGTCTGGAGAGATAAAAGTGGAAGGTGAAATTCGTACTTTAGCTCAATTATTTGCCATTGAGCACCATAAAAACAAAGAGGAAGAAAACTAATGCGTGGTAAAGAATTGGATACTCAGATAGAGCATGAACTCCAGTTGATGTTGATTGAAGGGTTTGATAAATCGCCTATTTCAGCTAAAAACTTACATGCCAGACTTAAATCAAAAGGAATCATTAATGGTGGCTTAAGTACATTAAGTAACATTGAACGAAGGCGTCTTATTGCAGCCTATGTCGATCAACAACTATCGCCTCTGAATCTTCGTCCCAAAGAAAAACAGCAGTATGTGAACCGTAAGACTCGTCAGGCCTTGCTTGGTCGTAATCAGCAGTTACAGGAAGAGAATAAAGAGCTTCGCGAACAACTAGCTCAGAATACCTTGTCATTGATTGAAATTGTCAAAGCGGTAAAAGTCAATACGGTTATACCGGTAGAAAGCCTTCTTGCTCCGCATTTGATCATGGAATTACACAAAAGGAAAAAAGATCAATGATAGATATAGCGGTATATTCGCACTACGAACTCATGAATAAACACCTTGCTCTATTCGAAAGATGAGCATTGCAACTTTCAACGCCCACTCATTAGAGTCCATTTTCTCAGAGGGCGTCTACTACTGTAATGCCCTGCTTGGTTTATTGCACTGCACTTTTGTTACCTTCAAAAAGTTTAGCAGGCGTTTGTACAACATCATTTTTTGTCAGCAGTGTTGTTACCTGAAGACGTTTTGAGTGCTTCGATAAGTTTACTTCGCTCTTCCTCTGTCATTCGGGATATGAGTAATGCAAGTTCTGCTGTCGTCTGATCATCACAAAAAAAGTAGTTCAACGGCACGTTTAACTCTGCCGCCATCCGTCGAAGCGTATCAATGTCGGGGACATGGCGCCCTTTCTCATAGTGATTCATACGACTACTAGCCGATGCGGGATCAAAGCCAATAAGTAGCCCCAGAGAGCGCTGTGATAGTCCCGCCCTGCATCTCGCTTCTTTAAGTCGTTCTGGTATCGGGTTTTTTTCTGACACTGAATCATCTTCATCGGCCTCGGATGCTTAGATTGTCTAAGTATCTGTCATTGTTGTATACTTAGCAATCCTAAGTTAACAGCCTTTTTCTAGTGATATAAATAGTAGAGTAACCAACCCTGAGTCGTACATATTTTCTGCAATCATCTATATTGGCAAAGATAACTTCACCAGTAACGAAGTAGCAAAAATTCTTATCGAGCGATTTTCACTTCCGAAAAATTATTTAAAGGCAAAAGCTTTTGCTTATAACCAAATTCAAGGTCTGGTTAGAAAGCGATTGTTAAATAAAGTAAGAAAATTAGGTGCGTATCAATATTTATACTCAGCTACATCTGAATTCAATGTCGTAAAGGAAAACGTAGAGTTAATTGAGGCACCCAAAAAAAGCCCCTGTCAATTTATTTCAAGTGCTACCAGTCATGAACATAGCAATGTAAACATTCAAATAAGAACTCTTATTGAAAAATACAGCAGCGAGTTGGAAAAAGTATCAGGAGCAAAGGAGATTTATGAAGAATTGATAATTGCCGTGCCGAGCAGGGAAAATGAATTCAGGAAACTTTCTCTCGAACAAGAGAAAAAGCAAATTAAGATAAATGAAAAAATAAACACATTGATTGGGATTTTTAATAAAACCATTGCAATGAAGCAATGACTTTTAAAAAACATTTAAAGTTAAATAAGTTCATGAAAGAGAGAGGGCGAAGCAGAGTCCTCCCTCTCTCTTCATACCCTGAACAGCCTCATTACAATGAGGTTAACAGCGTACACCACTATATGTTAGTCCTTAATAAATATAATTCCAGCCAGAGCGAGATGCAACCTTTAAAATTCAAGTAGTACTAGTTAAACAACGAGTTCATCCTTACACCTTTTAAACTGTAAAGTAATAAAACACCTTACAGGCTGTTTTTTACGAGGATTGAATTTATTATGAAGAAATCGATATGGCCACGTATTTATGGATACTATTTTTCCCGTTAGACTTCTAAGCCAGTTACGTCCACTTTTAATTGGTTTTCGTAAATCAAAAGGATTAACTCAAAGAGAATTATCTGCCATGTTGGGTGTAACTCAGCAGACTTATGCTCGCCTTGTAGTGGTCAACAAAAACTGGCCACCGCTTTAGAGTTTTTCCAGTATCGGTTTT